>Ga0265295_1005747_pt1 | contig 15549 bp, 12 predicted proteins | sample Munlansysbiofilm_FD_192503 | JGI IMG/M metagenome (GOLD analysis project Ga0265295, IMG submission 192503) | Leachate microbial communities from a municipal landfill in Southern Ontario, Canada - Methane capture system biofilm | ecosystem: Engineered > Solid waste > Landfill > Unclassified ... | reverse complement strand
CAACCGTCGCCTTCCTCTTCATCGCCGCCGTCTGCTTCGCCTCGGCGCGGTACATCATGCTGCTCTTCCTCAAGGACCCGGTGGTCGTTGCCATCGGCACGACGGCGATCAGGGCCCAGTGCATACTGCTCCCGATTACTGCCTACAATACCCTCGGGGGGATGGTCTTCCAGTCGACCGGCCATGGGACGACCAGCTCGATCCTCGCCCTGGTGCGCCAAGGCGTCTTCTTCGTCCCCCTGGTGATCGTGCTCAGCGGTACCATCGGGCTTTTGGGCCTGCAGATCGCCCAGCCCCTTGCCGATGTACTGACCTTCGCCTTGACGGTGGCCTTTGTCACCCCCTTCATGCGAAAGCTGAAGCGCCTAGCTTCGGTTGGCTGAGACGGCCTGGTACATCTTCTTCAGCCGCTCCTCGATGGCGTGGTTGAAGTTGCCTGCCGGGTAGTTGCCCTTGGCGTTGCGGATGCCGGCGGGCCGGTCGGTGAGGAGGGCCATCCCCTCGTCGATCGTCCGGATCGCCCAGATGAAGAACTGCTTCTTCTCGATCGCATCGATCACCTCGGCACTGAGGATGAGGTTGCGTACGTTCTGGATCGGGATGATGACCCCCTGCCGTCCCGTCAGAGCGGTGGTGGTGCAGGTTTTGAAGAAGCCCTCGATCTTCTCGTTGATGCCGCCGACCGGCTGGATCATCCCCATCTGGTTGACCGAACCGGTCACAGCGATATCCTGGCGCACTGGCAGCTCCCCGATGGCGGAGAGGAGGGCGTAGAGCTCGCTTGATGAGGCGCTGTCGCCGTCCACCTCTGCATAGGATTGCTCGAAGGCGATGCCGGCGTAGATCGAGAGGGGGAAGTTGCGTGCATAGTGCTTGCGCAGGTACCCCTCGAGGATCAGGAGGCCCTTGTCGTGGATCTCCCCGCTCAGGCCCGCCTCGTGCTCGATGTTGACGATCCCCTCGCTGCCGGGGGCGACGGTACAGCTGATGACCGTGGGTGTGCCGAAGGAGACGGCGCCACGGTCCATGACGGCGAGGCCATTTACCATCCCCACCTTCATGCCGCTGAGGCTGATGATCATCTCGCCGCTCTTGATCTGCTCGTTGATCCGGCTCTCGCTGATTGAGGCGGCGTAGTCACGCTCCTCGTTCACCCTGAGGATCAACGACCCGTCGATCACCTGCTTGTCGTGGCTCGTGGCCCACCAGTGGGCCTCCTCCAAGAGGTCGTAGAGGACAGAGAAGTGGGTGGTGAGGTGGTCGCGGGACTCTGCATACCAGGCGCTGTAGCGCAGCAGTTCTGCCAGTGCGTCATCGGTGATCTCAAGCAATTGGTGTTCACTCTGGTAGCGCAGGATATTGGCGATGGTCTGGGCGATTGTCTCGTCGCTCCTCTCCATCTGGTAGTCGAACTCGGCGCTGATCTTGAAGAGGGAGAGGAAGCGGTCATCCTCCTCGCTGAGCATGTCGTAGGTCTCCTCGCTGCCGATGAGGATCACCTTGACGGGAAGGTCCGCCATCTGGGGGCGGATGGGGCTGCCCCTGAGCTCCCCCCTGGGGCTGATACCCCCCTCGATGGCGAGGGCGTTGGCATCGATGTACCGCTTCAGCGCCTCCCAGAGTCCGCTCTCGGCGAGCAGGTCCTCGACGTCGATGACGATGAAGCCACCGCTTGCGGCAAGGAGGGAGCCGGCATGGAGGCCGAGATGGGGGTGCTTCTCCTTGGCATCGATGGACCCGAAGAGGTTGGTGTGAGAGGGGTGGCCCTCGATGATGAAGGGCCGGCTCTTTGAGTGGGCGTGGTTGACCACCAGGTTTGCGTGGTACTTGGTGGCAAGCCCCCCCGCCCTGATCGCCTCCTTGTCGAGGTGGTCGATCTGCTTGGAGAGGCGGATTATATCCCCCTTGAGCCCGCTGTAGTAGCTGGGTCCCTGGGGGAAGGAGAAGGATTGCTCAAGGTTCGAGACCAGCGCCTTGGCGCGGGGGAGGAAGTCGCTCCGCTCCTCAATCAGGGTGATGAGCTCCTGGTTGAAGGTGAAGAGGGCATCGACGAAACGCTCTCCTTCCCCCCGCTCCATGGTGACGATCATCGGGGTGTCCGGCTGGCCGAAGTTATGGACATAGAGGATGTCACGCAGGTCTGCCCCATCGCCTGCGATGGCGGCGACGGTGTGCTGTACCGCCTTGTGGCGGCCACTGCCGCTGTCGCCGCTGACGAAGATATTGTACCCGCTCTTGGGAATGGAGAGGCCGAGCTCAAGGGAGCGCAGGGCGCGCGGCTGGCCTACGACAACTGCGCTGCTGCCCAGTCGCTTGCAGCGCTCGATGGTGGCGCTATCGAAGCCAAAGTCGGCTTCTTCCCTGCTGAGGGGCTTCACACGGATTTGTTGTTCGGACATGGTCGAACTATAGGTGGTGGAATAATTGGTGTCAACTCTCTATACTGGGACCATGAAACAGCACCAACTGGTCTCCTATCTCGATTCCTATCTGCAAATTGACACCTTCAGGGCCATTGACTACAGCCTCAACTCCCTGGTGGTCTCAGCACCTGACGAGCGGGAAGTGAAGCGCGTCTGCACGGCGGTGGATGCATCGCTGTCGACCTTTGAGCGGGCCATCGATGAGGGGTGCGACCTCCTGATCGTCCACCACGGCCTCTTCTGGGGTTCCCCGCTTGCCATCACCGGAGCCCATTATCGCCGGATCAAGACCCTGCTCGATGCCAACGTGAGCCTCTATGCTGCCCACCTCCCCCTTGATGCACACCCCGAGGTCGGCAACAACGCACAGATGGCCAAGGCCCTGGGCCTTGAGGACATCGAGCCATTCTCCCCCTACAAGGGGATTCCCATCGGCTTCATGGGCCGCTTCAGCGAGATGCGCGATGCCGCCTGGATCTGCAAGCGGCTCGCCTTCGATGACCCGACGATCCTCGATGTGGGCACACGATCTTTCAGGAGTGTGGGCATTGTCAGCGGAGGGGCGAGCGATGACCTCAGCGACGCAGTCGCCCTGGGCCTGGATCTCTTCATCACCGGAGAGGTGAAGCACCAGGCCTTCCACGAGGCGGCAGAGGCGCACACCGCCGTCATCGGTGGGGGCCACTACAACACCGAGGTTTTCGGGGTGCGGGCACTCGGTGAGCACCTCAGGGAGCGCTTCGGCCTCAGCGTGACCTTCATTGCCAACCCGACGGGCCTGTAGTACTATCACCTCATGCAACAGAACCCCACGAAACGCCTAGCCCCCTTTGCCCTGACAGCAGCGGTAGTGCTCCTGGACCAACTCTCCAAGGCGTGGGTTGTCGCCACCATTGCAGAGAACAGCGTGGGCTATCGCTTCTTCGGCGACTTCCTCGCCATCATCCACGTGCGCAACACCGCCATCGCCTTCAGCATGGGGGTAGGCTTGCCGAGCGTGGTGAAGATCCTTTTCTTCATCCTTCTGCCCTTGCTCTTGGTCACTGCTGTGACTATTCTATTGGTAGGCAATCGCGTAGCGCTGAAGAGCTCCTGGCGATGGGTCCTCGCCCTCTTCTTGGGTGGTGGGATCGGGAATCTGATCGATCGGATCTTCCGCTCCTTCCGGGTGGTGGACTTCATCAGTGTGAAGGTCTACGGCTTCCTCGGTTTCGAGCGGTGGCCTACCTTCAATGTTGCCGATGCGTCGCTGGTGGTCAGCGGCATACTCTTGGCGGCTTTGCTACTCTTTGACAAAGGAGACGACCTAGATGTCTAAACGAACCAATACCGTCCTCTTCATGTTGGCTGCCACGGTGGCCAATATCCTCCTGATGATGATCATCTTCATCATCTGCTTTATCCTGCTCACCCGTTTCGTAGACCCGGAGAGTTCGCTCGTCCCCCTCTACCTGGGCCTGACCTTCCTCGTGTCGATCGGGGGCAGCTTCTTCCTCTATTCAAAGATCATCAAACTCCTCAACACCAAGTTCGATCTCGAGAGCAAGCTTGGCCCGCTCTTCCCCTCAAAGCGCAGGAAGTAGGCCATGGCGCAGAATACCGCTGTATTCTCAGGCCTCTCCTGGTACCCATTCAGTGAACGGCCGGTCATCGAGAGCAAATGGTACATGCCCGCCCTCGGAGACCCCTTCTTCCTCTTCCCCGAGGAGAGCCCCGATGAGAAGTGGCACCTCTTCGGCCACAGCTGGATCGGTATCGAGCACTTCATCAGTGAGAATGGCATCAGTTGGGAACCACACAAGATGGTACGCCTACGGGGGCGTTCCCCCTCGCTCTACCGTGAGGATGGGGTCTACTACCTCATCTACGAGAAACACAACCCCGACCTGCCCGAGCTGAAGAAGCGGAGGGGCGGTACGGCGAAGAAGATCTCTCGCAGTCGCTTCGAGATCTCTGCCTCGAGTGACCTCATGACCTTCGAGGAGCCACGGATCCTGCTCGATTCTGCCGATGTGCCGCTTGCCGGTGAAGGGCTGCGGCAACCGAGGATCAGCCGACCGCAGATCATCAAGGAGGGGGGCGAGTATCGCCTCTACCATGGGGTCTCCCACCGCCGCCTCTTCGATAGCCGGCAGAAGTGCAGCCGCTACTTTGCCATGGCATCGAGCCCGACGCTCTATGGGCCCTACACCCCCTTTGAGGAGGGCCGGCCACTGCTCGAGACCAACGCCGATGACCAGTGGCACAACATGGCGGTGGGCAGTGTCCGCGTCCTGCGGATGACGGATGGCTATGTCGCGCTGCAGTGCGCCTATGGGTGGGATACGCGTCAGGGCAAGTCCATCTCGACCCTCGTGCAGCTGGAGAGCAGTGATGGCATCGAGTGGAGGCAGACCCTGCGCAAGCCGGTGCTCACCCTCCCCAAGGAGGGGTGGGCGAGCTCCTACATCGTCAGCTGTGACGTGAACTACAAGGAGAGTGAGGCGTGCTGGTACTGCTACTACAGTGCCAATCGCCGCTGGGGGCGGACCGTTGCCGCCGAGAGCATCGGCCTGCTGCTTGGCAAGGAGCCATCGCTCAGGCGCCTCAAGCTCTGAACTCCTCTCGCTTCTTCCACTTCGAGTGTGCTTCCCATACCGCCTCCCCGTCCTTGCGGACGATGCGGTGAAAGAACGAGGGCTCATCCTCTTCCATCATCTCTGCTGTTGCCCCCCAGGTCTGGACGGAGAGCTCATCAGTGAGGAAGGTCTGCTTGAGGTATGAGGCATCGATGGTGGTGATGTTGTACTGGTCACGCAGCTCAGAAGGAAGGGCGCCGAGGGCCCAGTTGAGGTAGCTCAGATTATTCACATGGTGGTTGCGGTCGGTGTCATCGTAGGTGGGGGTAACGTCACTGCTGGCAAGCAACACCACTGCCTCGTCGCCGTTGATCGGCTTTGGCATGGTGATGGTGATGGGGTAGTCCGGATCATCGGGGGCGGGCAGGACCATCCGGTCACTGTACACCTGGGGGCGTTGGGGCTTGCCACTCTCCTTGTCGAGGATCGCCCAGAGGGTGGTGGAGCGGAAGAGGAGGACCCCCTCCTTGTCATACCCTTCGATGATCCTCGGCATGTGCAGGCGCACCGGTTGGGTCGCCCAGGTTTTGACGTAGACCACCTCGCCCCAGCGGACATAGCGATGCACCTTGACACGGTTGCGCGTGATGACCCACGTGACCCCCTCACTCCTCAGATCTGTAAGGGAGAGGCCGCGAAGGGCGGCGTGGACGCCTGCGGCCTCTTGGATGATAGAGAAGTAGAAAGCGAGGCGGGCCCGTTCATAGCGGTCGGTTTCGAAGAGGTAGGTCGTATAGCGGCTGTGGGATACCCCCCGCTCATCGATGGTGGCAAGCTCATTGTACATCGACTTGATCTCCTTGGCCCTTGGCATAAAAGCGTAGTGTGCTCCGTCCATAGAAGCGCTGGTCAGTCATGGTAAGCGACCCGATGACATCGGGCCACTCTCCCACCTCCTCCTTGGGGAAGTGGATGATGAAGAGGCCCCCGTCGGCGAGCAGGCCCTTGCGATCAACGGCTTCGGCGAGGGCGACCTTCCCTCCCATCGGGAAGGGGGGGTCGGCGTAGACGATGTCGTAGGTGCGTTTGGCGGTGGGGATGAAGTGGAGCACATCGGCGATGAAGAGGCGGATCTCGCTCTCAACCATTGCTATGTTGGAGATGATCGTCTGCCGCTTTGCCCGGTCCTTCTCAACCAGGTGGACCGGCGCCGAGCCACGGCTAGCCGCCTCGATACCGACACAACCGCTTCCGCTGAAGAGGTCGAGGAAGCTCATGCCATCGAGGGGACCGAGAATCGAGAAGAGCGATTCACGCATCATGTCCATCGCAGGGCGGATGATACCGGGAGGACACACGATCCTCCTGCCCCGATAGATGCCACCTGTTATACGCATGTATGGATGATAGGGTTCTCCCTCATTTTGTTCAAGGGGCCCTAGGCGTCGCTTTGGGTCTGCTCGAAGGGCGGGGCGTTGGCCAGGACGCTCCGGATCGTCTCCCATTGGGCATCGAGCAGCCCCTCCTTGGAGGTGAGGATCAGGTCGACCTCGTCGCGGGCGAGCTGGATGAGGTCGAGATCCTCGGTCAGTGAGGCGAAGGTGAGGCGCAGGTACCCCGACTGGCGGGTGCCGGAGAGCTCGCCGGGACCGCGGATGAGCAGGTCCTGTTCGGCGATGTAGAAGCCGTCGTTGGAGTTCTTCAATACCGTCAGCCGGCTCTTCGCCTCCTCGGTGAGCTGGGAGGAGAAGACGAGGAAGCAGTAGGATTGCAGGGAGGAGCGTCCCACCCGACCGCGCAGCTGGTGGAGGGCCGAGAGGCCGAAGCGTTCGGCATGCTCGATGACCATCACCGTGGCATTGGGGATGTCGATACCCACCTCGACGACAGAGGTTGAGACGAGGTAGGCGAGCTCCCCTCGCTGGTAGGAGCGCAGGATGGCGATCTTCTCCTCCTCATCGAGGCGGCTGTGGATGAGGGCGGAGGGGACTGAGGGGTACTCCTTCTTCAGGTACTCGAACATATTCGTCACGTCGCGCACATCATCCTCGCCGCTATCATCGATGCGAGGGTAGACGAAGTACGCCTGGTGGCCCCGGGAGAACTCCACCCCCACGGATTCGTACATCCGCTTGCGGCTCGCCTCGCTGACGAGGAGGGTGGTAACCGGCTTGCGCCCCGAGGGCATCGTCTTGAGCGTGGAGATGTCGAGGTTGCCGAAGACGGTGAGGCTGAGGGTCCGGGGGATCGGGGTGGCGGTCATCAGCAGGAGGTCGGGCACCGTCGCCTTGGCCAGCAGGGCGAGGCGCTGCTCGACCCCGAAGCGATGCTGCTCGTCGATGATGACGTAGCGCAGGTCCTTGAAGGCCACTTCGGCGGAGAAGAGGGCGTGGGTGCCGATGAGGATGTCGACCTCACCCCCCTTGACCGCCTCAAGCAGGAGCCGGCGCTCCTTGTTCTTCACACTGCCGGTGAGGAAGGCGAGGCGGATGCCCAGGTCGCCGAGTAGCGAGGCGGCGCTCTCGGCGTGCTGGCGGGCGAGCAACTCGGTGGGGGCCATGAAGGCCACCTGGCCGCCCCGGGCGAGGGCATGGAGGGCACTGATCCACGCCACCAGCGTCTTGCCGCTGCCCACATCCCCCTGCAGCAGTCGGTTCATTGGCTCCTCCCGTGCCAGGTCGAGGCGGATCTCCTTGAGTGAGGTGAGCTGGTCGCCTGTCAGTGAGAAGGGGAGGCGTTCGATGAGGGCGAGTTCGAGCTTGGTGGGCCCGGGCTGGACGGGGGGGCGGCGGTCCCTGGCCCCTGCCTCGCGGCGGGTGGCGAGCTGGAGGTAGAAGAGCTCGGTGAAGGCGAGGGTGAGCCTGCTCCGCTCCAGCTCCTCGAGGGAGGATGGGGCGTGGTAGGCGCGGATGGCACGGTCGGTGGTGAGGAGGTTGTGCCGCTCCCTGATGGAGGGGGGCAGTTCGTCGTTGAAGTGGTCGACGCGTTCGAGGATTGCCTTCACATTGGCCCTGATGAGGCGCTGGGTGAGCGAGCCGCGCAGCGGATAGATCGGCAGGATGGAGCCGAACTGGGGGGGCATGGAGAGGTCGTCGCCGACCGGGAACGCCTCGAACTGGGAGCTCTGCAGCTCTCCCCGGTTGTACTGTACCTGGGCCCAGAGGTAGTAGACGTTGCCCACCCTGATGGACTTCTCGAGGAAGTTGCGTCCGAAGCAGAGGAGGCTGAGCCTCCCGTCCCCCTCATCCGATATGTCGCGTACGATGATCTTCAGGGTGCGCTTCTTGGCGGATTTGAACCCGAACCAGGAGTGGGAGATGACCTCGACGATGGTGTTGACCATCTCCCCGCTTTCGGCTTTCCCGATCGCCTTGATCGTCGACCGGTCCTCCCAGGTGCGAGGGGCAAGGAGGAGGAGGTCGCTGAAGGTCTTCACGCCCAGCTCCGCATAGCTGGCCGTGGCGGCCTTCCCTACGCCGCTGAGGGTGGTGACCGGCTCGTCAAGGGTGCGGAGGAAGCGGGCCATGTCAGAACCCGAGGCGGGAGGCGAGGGTCACCAAGGCCTTGACCAGGGCCGAGCTGGCCAGGTAGAGGGCGAGGGTGATGATCAGGGAGGTGGTCACCAGACGTCGGTCGTTGATGGCTCGTCCGGGGTAGAAGAGGCGCTGTACCCAGTTGAGCAGGCCACCGAGCATCGAGTCGAGCATGGCGATGTAGGTGATCGCCTTCGGCGAGGGGCGGTAGCAGAAGTAGAGACGCACACCCAGGAGGATCAGGGCAAACCAGAACAAGGGGCTGACCAGGTAGGACCAGAGGGTGTGCAGGATCAGGGCGAGGACCATGCCGATGGTAAGGCGGCCATAGGTGCCATAGAGGCGGAGCATCGACTGGACCACCGACAGGAGGGCCAGGGCGGCCAGCGGGGTGAGGTCGAAGCGCTCACGCCTGAGTGCGGTGAGGGGCTTGAAGAGATTGAGGTAGGGGTCGACGATTTTGCCCAGCCAGTGGGTGAGGGGATTTTGGCCGATGCGCACCCAGCTGATCACAATCCTCAGCCAGATGAGCAGGGAGTAGAAGGAGAGCAGGCTCGCTGCTATGGAGGCGATGGTCATGAAGAATCCACCGCCCTGTGACGCGTGTGCAATGGTGGGATAGCTGGTGTAGTTCATATGCTTCCTCCGCCGTATCTCTTAGTCGAACCAGACCCTCAGGACCGCAGGGTTGGCTGCCAGCTCCTGTTCAAGGTCATCGCTTGCCCGCACCGAAAACTCCGGGCCACAGGCGACCGACTCATCGAGGGAGGTCCCCTGGTCCTTGAAGTGTAGCATGAGTGAGCAGTTGCCTGGATAGGTGAGGCAGCTGTCACGCACTTTTTGGATCTCCCCGTTTGAGCAGAAGGACTTCTCCAGTTCGATGTGGCAACGCCTCAGCGCCAGTGGTGGCAGTGACGACGGGTCCTCGATGATCCGGTCGATGATGAAGGAGATCTTGTCCAGGCCCCGGGAGCTGTCGAAGCGCCCCTCGAAACCGTAGATGGCATCGACGATGAGCAGCTGCCGGTACTCCTCGAACCCCTTGGAGAAGAGGGTTGCATCGAAGGTGGCGTTGTGGTCGGTCAGCTGCAGGAAGGCCATCAGCTGGCCGCCCTTGGTGGTGAAGGGCCTGACCGAGCTGATCATCGCGATCACATTGGTGGGCCGGTCGGTGTTCACCGTCTCGAGGTCGGCAGTGTTGACCGTCACCCGTTGGGCGATGACGCTCCGCCACTTGTCCAGCGGGTGGCCGGAGATGTAGAAGCCCAACAGTGCCTTCTCCGTCTCGAGCTTCTCGGAGAGCTGCCAATCCTCCACGTCGCGCATCTCGAAGACATTCATCGCCGCCTCGGTCTCCTCATCAAAGAGGGAGATCTGCCCGAAGGCGCTCGCTTCCCGGACCTTGGCGACATGGGTCACCGCATCATTGAGGTTCTCCAGGAGGGTGGGTCGGTTCACTCCCAGGGGGTCGAAGGCCCCCGCCTTGATGAGCGACTCAAGGAGTTTGGAGTTGAGAATCTTGGTGTCGAGGCGGGTAAGGAAGTCGATCAAGTCGGTGTAAGGGCCATTGGCGTCGCGCTCCGCGACGATGGCGGCCACCGCTCCCTCGCCGACGTTCTTGATGCCGGCAAGGCCATAGACGATCTTTTCGCCGACAACGGCGAAGTGCTTGTCGGAGTAGTTGATCGACGGGGGGAGGATCTCGATGCCCATCCCCTTGACCGTCTGCAGGTACTCGCTGAACTTGTCGGGGTTGTTCATCTCGTTGGTGAGGTTGGCAGCCCAGAACTCAGCGGGCCAGTTCGCCTTCAGGTAGGCGGTCTGGTAGGCGACCACCGAGTAGGCGACCGCGTGGCTCTTGTTGAAGCCGTAGCCGGCGAAGGGCTCGAGCATCTCGAAGATCTCGATGGCGTGCTGTTCGCTGCGCCCGAGCGCCTTTGCCCCGGCGATGAACTTCACCTTCTCCTTCTCCAGGGCCGCCACCTTCTTCTTGCCCATGATGCGCCTGAGGATATCGGCGCTGCCGAGCGAGTAGCCGGCTATGATCTGGGCGACCTTCATCACCTGCTCCTGGTAGACGATGACCCCGTAGGTGGTCTTCAGCTCGTCCTCGAGCTCGGGGTCGGCGTAGGTGATCGGCTGGCGGCCGAGCTTGCTGTTGATGAACTGGGGGATGTAGGCCATCGGGCCGGGGCGGTAGAGGGCGTTGAGGGCGACCAGGTCCTCGATCGTCGTGGGCTTGGACTCCTTGAGGATCGACTGCATGCCGGCACTCTCAAACTGGAAGATCGCACTGCTCTCGCCACGCCCGAGCATGGCGAAGGTCGGCCCGTCGCTCTCGCTGATCGACTCGATGTCGAAGGTGGGGTCCTTCTTGCGGATCAACTCCTGGGTGTGCTTGATGACCGTCAGGGTCTTGAGCCCGAGGAAGTCCATCTTCACCAGGCCGCAATCCTCGAGGTACTCCATCGTATACTGGGTGGAGACCGCCCCCGTCTTTGCATCGCGGTAGAGGGGGACGTAGTTGATCAGGTCCTCCTTGCCGATGACCACGCCGGCGGCGTGGGTGGAGGTGTGGCGGTTGAGCCCCTCGAGGCGGCGGGCTGCGTCGAAGAGCTCGCCGTAGATGCCCCCCTTCTGCTCAAGTTCCACCAGGTCGCTTGATTGGGCGAAGGCCTTGTCGAGCGTCATGTTGAGGTCATCGCCGATGAGCTTGCAGATGTTGTTGGACTCATCGAAGGGGATGTCCAGCACCCGTGCCACGTCCTTGACCACCGCCTTCGCCTTCAGGGTACCGAAGGTGGCGATCTGGGCGACGCGTGCCGAACCGTACTTGTTCGTCACGTAGTTTATGACATCCTGCCTGCCCTCGAAGCAGAAGTCGATATCGAAGTCCGGCATGCTCACCCGCTCGGGGTTGAGGAAGCGCTCGAAGAGGAGATTGTACTTGATGGGATCGACGCCGGTGATGCCGATGGTGTAGGCCACCAGCGATCCTGCCCCCGAGCCCCTGCCCGGACCGACGGGGATCTTGTGGTCCTTGGCCCATTTGATGTAGTCCATGACGATGAGGAAGTACCCCTCGAACTGCATCTCGATGATGACATCCAACTCGTAATCGAGGCGTTGTTGCAACGCTTCGGTGACCGTCTCGTAGCGTTTGGCGAGCCCCTCGTTGGCGAGGTGGCGGAGGTAGGAGGCCGGGTCGCTGAAGCCGTCGGGGACCTCGAAGGCCGGCAGGAGCGGGCCGGGGAAGTGGATCTCGAGGTTGCAGCGCTCTGCTATGCGCACGGTATTCTCGACTGCATCGGGGATCCAGGAGAAGAGGGAGGCCATCTCCTCGCCGCTCTTCATGTAGAACTGGTCGTTGGGGAAACGCATCCGGTCGGGGTCGTTCTTCTTGCTGTTGGTGCCGACGCAGAGGAGAAGGTCGTGGGCGTTGGCATCGCTTTGGTCGATGTAGTGGATGTCGTTGGTGCAGACGAGGGGGATGCCGGTCTCGTCGCTGAGCTTCTTCAAGAGGGGGTTGGTCCGCTTCTGTTCGGGAAGGCCATGGTCCTGCACCTCAAGGTAGTAGCGCCCGTCATCGAAGATCGAGGAAAACCAGAGCGCCCGCCTCTTCGCCTCTTCGTAATCACCGGCGAGGAGGTGCTGCAGGATCTCGCCGCCGAGGCACGCCGAGAGGCAGATGATGCCCTCGTTGTGCTCTTCCAGCAACCGGTCGTCGATACGGGGACGGAAGTAGAACCCACTGGTATAGGCGGCGCTGTTGAGCTTCATCAGGTTGTGGTACCCGACCTCGTTCATCGCCAGGAGGATGAGGTGGTACTGGTGGGTTCGCTTGCCACCGGAGACGGGCCGCTCGGTGTGGTCGGCGGGATTGCAGTAGAACTCGCAGCCGATGATCGGCTTGATGCCCGCCTCCCGGGCAGCGTTGTAGAAGCGTATGGCCCCGAACATGTTGCCGTGGTCGGTGATGGCCAGGGCCTCCATGCCCAGACTCTTGGCCTTTTCCATGTATTTGGGAATGGGGGCGGCCCCATCGAGGAGGGAGAAGTCGGTATGGTTGTGTAGGTGGACAAACGTGTGCCCCGTCGTGTAATCGTTCATAGGACCCCTGTTGTATGCACCCTAGGAGAGCGATTGGCTGTTCAGGTCGTGGAGGAAGGACTCGAAGATCCGCCGTGCCCGTTCCAGTTGCAGATCGCTGATCGTGTTGTGCATCTTTGTCAATTCGGCCACCAGCTCATAGCTGAGCGAGTTGACCTTCTCAGGATGAATCGGCAGAGCCGAACCCGACAGCTTGGACTCAATGTCCTTGCTGATGTGGAATGCCTTGCGGGGGAAGGTGACGCAGAACTGCACCTTGGAGAGGCTGTTCTGCTCCCGCTTTGCATGAAGGGCAACTATACCACACTCACTGCTCTTTCGGATAGGGTCCCCGAAGAGGACAAAGCGCTGGAAATCGCCGAACTCAAGGCCGATCCTGATCCGGGTCAAGAGCGCACTCTTCGACCCGAGGTTGAGCTTCCCCTCCTTGTCGTAGAGCTTTGCCACCGGAATCCAGTGCGTGGTCACCTTGCTGTCGTTATAGAGCTTCACCTCCGCTGAGGCGGCGAGGACCGCCAGCGTCGTCGAGAGGGAGAGGCGGGTGTCGCTGATGCACAGCGCTCCGCCGATGGTGATCTGGCGGCGTACGACCTGGGTGCCCAACGATTGTAATGTCTGCTGGAGGATTGGGGGCAGGAGCAGGCGGCCTGTCGACAGGAGCTGGCGGGCGGTGACCATCGCCCCGATCTCGACGTAGCGATCGTTTCGGGTGATGCGCTTCAGCTCCTCCATATGGGAGAGGTCGATGATCCCATCCTTCGCCTCGCCCGGATAGTAGTCTGGCTGGCTCATCAGGTAGGTGCCCCCTGCCCAGAGGATCGCCTGAGGGTGGCGGCGGATAACGGTGGCAAACTCACCGATGGTCCGGGGGGTATAGATTAGTGGGGACCTAACTCCTTCGTACACGGCGCCTCCTATTGCGGTAGCCCAGGGCAATCTCGACGATTTGGATGAGCTCTGCCATATCCATGCATTGGCAGGAGTTCAGACTCAATTCACGCGCCACCTTCGCCTTGTCCAGCACCACCTCTTTGGAGGGTGTGGAGGCAGAGGGATGCCCGGTATCGGTGGTGAGGTCCTGGAGGATCGACTCTATGATCAGCGTCTTGGCATTGAAGCAGGAGGGGCAGGGCCTGTTGCCAATCGCCTTGTAGGCGCGCTCTATATCCCGGTACTGGCGACTGCGTTGGAAACTCTCGAAGGTCCTGATCTTCGCCCCCCTGATGCGGAAGGCGGGGATGAGACAGCTGAGGGCCGCCTCGTCGTTGAAGAGCACGACGCAGTTGCCACAGGCGTTTCCCCGGCAGTAGCTGGCCAGGCTTTGGTTCTCAAGATCCTCCATGAGGATCAATGAGAGCGGTTTGTTGGAGTTGACGGAGAGGGTGAGGGCCTTGCCGTCGATAGTGCACTCTATCTTCATGACTTCCCCTTGATGGCGGCCAGCAGGACGTTCCCATCGACGGGGAACGTCGTCACTGGGTTGCCGAGGGCCTGTTCGACTGCTGAGATGAAGGCGCTGTCGACCGCGGCCCGTACTGCACTGCTGATGGAGGAGGGCACCTGGTCTCCCTCGCTGATGATGTTGATATCGACGTCAAAGCTGGCATCGTTTGAGAGCACCCCGCCAGCCTCCTTCAGGGTCCTGACTATCAATTGGCGTGCCTTGGCCTTCACCGTCTTCTCATTGGGGGCCTTTGGCGTCGAAATCGTGGTCCAGACCGACCTGATGACCGGCTGGAGCATGATGGCGTCAATCTCCAGCTCCAGGACAACCGCCACCCAGGTGTTGGAGGTGAAGAGGGTGGTGTTGGCCCCGCCCTGGCGGGGTGAGAGGACGCTCTCGCAGATCGGCAGGGGTTGTACGAACCGCTTCTCCTTGATGAGGGCGCATGCCCGCTTGATCTGCTGCGGCATCCTGCCGATGGGCACCGACAGGACGGTCGGTCCGCTGTCGATGATTCTCGAGCCATCCTCGGTGAAGCTGATATCCCCCTTCTCGATGGAGAGCTCGTCGCTGATGATCTGCTTCCACACTTCGGCGCTGGACCCGGAGGAGGGCAGGGAGGTGTTGACTTCCACCTTGTTGTTGGGGTTGAGGGTGACCTGCACCGGCTGCTGGGGTATGTGGCGGCACTCTGATGAGAAGCCGCTGATACCTGCGGCGCAGGAGAGGGCGATCCCCCTGCTGTAGTTGATGAAGGTGGAGAGCTTTACCTTCATCTGGGCCTGCATCTGGTAGGCTGCGTGCTTGCGCAGGAAGCCCGATCGCTGGCTCACCTCCTCCAGCACCTCCTTGAGCTTGGCCCGTTTCTCCGTCTTGATGGCGTGGGCAGCCCCATCATCGATGTACTTGAGCCGCCAGGTGAGGGGGTTGAAGCCGACGAGCCTCGAGAGGGAGTTGTAGTGGGCCTCGGTGGATGAGAGGGCATCGCTGTACCCCAGGTCCCCGTAGAAGTGCGCCGGCTTGTTGGCGCTGGCAGAGAAGGTGATCGAGATCGACAGGGCATCGAGCTTGTAGATCGGGGTGAGGCCCGCGATGAGGTGGTTGGCCATCTCGTCGCTGAAGAAGAGGAACGCACCCTGGTCGACCTGTGCATCGATCTGCTCTGCATGTACCTGCCCGTCAGGGGTATACCAGCTCTTGCGTTTCACCTTCAGCCTGGGGTGCCGGCTGGAGAAGGAGCTGAAGAGGCGGACGTTAGTGCCGCTCTTGAGTGCGCCGAGGGCGGCGATCGCTGCATGGGCCGAAGGGGTCATGAGCATCTCGTCGTGCGGGGCATGGAAGCTCAGGCTGTGGACGAAGATCCGTTTCTTGGGGTGTCCGGTCACCTCGGCTACCGTATCGCGCACGTGGTGCGGCCACTGGGTGGGGACCCTGATGTGCAAATCCTCGCCGTCCAGTTCGGCACTGATCACAGAGAGGGC
>Ga0265295_1005746_pt1 | contig 15551 bp, 17 predicted proteins | sample Munlansysbiofilm_FD_192503 | JGI IMG/M metagenome (GOLD analysis project Ga0265295, IMG submission 192503) | Leachate microbial communities from a municipal landfill in Southern Ontario, Canada - Methane capture system biofilm | ecosystem: Engineered > Solid waste > Landfill > Unclassified ... | reverse complement strand
CCAGAAATGGGAAAACCGCCGAATAAAAAGTAACACATAGCAAGGCGATATATAAATAGGCCGGATTGGATAGTATTTTACCGATATCACCAATTTTAAACGCCTCATTCTTCACAGGTTCAGTTGTTTGAGCCACTTCTCTGTCGTAGCGTAAATCCAGCAGCATATAGACCATAAACGCCAATAAACCAATCAGAACCAAGACTGCAGCAAACCATATAGCGGTGCTCAATTGAGCAGATTCGGCCAAACGAGGCGACAGTTGAAGCGCGGCAAAAGTCCCCAATCGGCCAAAGCCCACTTTTAAACCAAATGCCAGCGCCAGGTCCTTTCCTTTGAACCATTTCACCAGGATTTTACTGACCACCACAATGCTGGTTTCGGCACCAAGGCCAAAGAAAAACCTGCCAAGCAACATCATTTTTAGTTCAGGGGAATATCCAGTGAGGAAAGTGGAGAAAAGGCCATGAGCAAATCCGCCCTCGCGGTAATAATCAGAAGCGCCATAGGCGGTGAGCAAAGCGCCAAAAGCCATAAAGAAAACAAAGAAAAAACCTGTGCGGCGAATGCCATATCTATCCAGGATAATACCACCCAAAACCGCCATCAAGAGGAACGTATTGGGGATGGAGTAGAAGGAGATAAACAAGCCATAATCGGTATTGCTATAATTAAACTCGCTCATTAATAAATCTTTAAGCGTAGAAAAAGCATCGTAGAAATAATAGTTTACCGAGAGCACAAAACCCACCAGAATGAGAATAGCCCATCTCATGCCGGCTGATTCGCTAATTTTTCTCTTAAAATCCTCCATTGGTTTTTTTGAGGGCTAAATTAGTGTTTTCTAAAAGATGTACTGTATGGTGTTTGGGAAGTTTTGGGGATTAGAGCGAAAGGCTGTTCATTATCCTGAATCAAGCCTGAAAGGCTGGCATTATTATAAAACCTAAAAAGCTAACCAACATAAAACCGGGAAAGGGTGATATTTTCTACCGCTTTTCCTTGATGAAAAGCTAGCAAAAATCAAGTGTGTGCGAAGCTACCAACCCGCGCGATAAAAAACAGCGGAAAACTATGCAAGGTTGGGTATAACGCAATGCCTTGAAATGATGCGCTTCGTAAAATACTTTCTGTTATAATCTTTCTACTCAAACCTTTTATGGGCATTGCATTATACTAACAGCCTTTGGGGCTGCCTTGCATGTTTTCCAGCTGTTTTTTATCGCCCAGCCAAGCACACGCCCGCCGCACACACAAGGCCTGCGCTCCCGACCCGGTGGTCAGTTAGGCTTTGGTAGTTGGGTGTGGGATGAATTATTGCTTAAGGACTGAAGAAAGTTAATCACAAACGGCTATAAATCAAGCCTGAAAGGCTGGCATTATTATAAAACCTAAAAAGCCAACTGGTAAAAAAACCCTGAAAGGGTGACATAAACTTTTGCTTTCTCATTATGAAAAGCTCACAAAAATTTAGTGTGTGCGAAGCTATGAGCCCGGTGGTCAGTTCGGTTTTGGTGGTTGGGTGTGGGATGATTTATTACTTAAGGACTTGAGGACTTGAGGAAGCTAAACCGCAAACGGCTATGAATCAAGCCTGAAAGGCTGGCATTATTATAAAACCTGAAATGCTAACCGGCAAAAAAAACCCCTGAGAGGGTGATATAAATTTTCGCTTTCTAATAATGAAAAGCTCGCAAAAATTAAGTGTCATATCAACACCATTTTAGTTGGCCCATGTCTTGCCCTTTTTTTCCCATCCGTTATCTATCCTTGAAGTTTGGTTCAAAACCATGTAAATGATGGAGAAGCAGAAAATAATATGGAAAAGCTAGCCAAAAGAGATGGAATGGCTATTTGGAACGCAGACACCACCAATATAAAAGCAACAAAAAGCACGCGGGTGCTTTTGATCAGTCAGAAATTCCGGTGGGGTCAATAGGAGTTATGAAAAATTGTTCCTACATTTATGCCTTAATTAAAACTGCCCAAATATGTTGCAGGCTTTAACAACCAAAATAGCGTTTATTTTTCAGGGATTGGCGTATAAAATTAGCTATACGACTAATTTAGAATGCTTTAACTTAGTAGGACGGGCTGTGGATAAAGTGGAAATAACAAGTAATTGGTTGGTGTGCATTCGTTACCTTCTATATTAAAAAAACATTGCTTCAACTCCATGACAAAAATATTAATAGTATATTTGGGCTAATTATTAAATGAATCTAAAATGTTGACAAAGACAGAACTAAAAAAACAAATTGAAAAATTTCCTGAACAATTTTCAATTGATGAATTAGTTGAAAAGCTTATTTTAATTGAAAAGATTGAATTTGGAAATATGCAGTCAGAAAAAGGTGAAATAATCACAGACACCGAATTGGACAACGAAATTGAAAAATGGTTCGAGTGAATTGGACATTTCAAGCGAAAGACGATTTAAAAAGCATAGCAGGGTATATTTCTCGCGATTCAAAGAAATACGCGAAACTGCAAGTATTTAGAATTAGAAACAGGACGTATTTATTAAAACCTCAGACTCACCTTGGCAAAATTGTAGCTGAAATCGACAGAGAAAACATACGTGAATTAATTGAAGGAAGATACAGGATCATTTATAAGATTGTTTCCGAAAATCAAATTGACATTTTGACCATTCATCATACCGCTAGAGACTTGACAAGAAGAAATGTAAAATAAATACACAAGGTAATAATACATATACTTTATGGCGGGTTGCATTATGGACATACCTGCTGCAGGCAGGAATGAGTATTTTAGTTCCAAATATTAATCGTAGTGGACAGACGATTTGTCTTTTGAAATCTGCCAAAAAGCATACGCTCCCTGTTGCCAAGCATAAAAACGACAGTGCGGAGATTAATAGCTGTAATCTAAGCACATTTTGCGGAGAAAGTTTCGCTTGCGGAGAATAACAAGTATATTTGCCGCATAAATTGCGGAGAATGAAAATCTATATACACGAAAAAGAAAACTGGACTGACTTCACTTGGGACAACAAGAAAGTGATGGTAAAACTTGGTGAAGCTAGAAATCAACAAGGGAGACTTCTTGGAAAAATGGGATCGCTTGGCTCTGATTTGCAAAATGAAGCGGTTTTGAATACGCTTACTTTAGATGTTATAAAATCATCTGAAATCGAAGGTGAGTTTTTGGAAATAGAACAAGTACGTTCTTCAATTGCTCGTCGGCTCGGAATTGATATAGCCGGAGCAGTAGAATCGGAACTGTATGTTGACGGAATAGTTGAAATGATGCTCGATGCTACACAAAGATATGATTTGCCTTTGACTAAAAATAGATTGTTTGGTTGGCATGCAGCCTTATTCCCTTCAGGTTGGAGTAACTTACATAAAATCACAGTTGCCGCCTGGAGAAAAGACACTACCGGCCCTATGCAAGTTATATCTGGACCTATGGGAAAAGAAAAAGTTCACTATCAAGCTCCGAGTTCAGACAGGATAGAACCAGAAATGATCAAATTCATAGACTGGTTTGAAAACGAAGATGAAACAGATTTGGTTCTTAAAGCAGCTATTGCTCATTTATGGTTCGTGACAATTCATCCATTCGACGATGGAAACGGACGAATTACAAGAGCAATCACAGATATGACATTGGCACGTTCTGACAAAAGTACCAAGCGGTTCTACAGTATGTCTGCACAGATGAGAGTTGAAAGAAAACTGTATTATGAAAAACTTGAAAAAACACAAAAAGGAAATTCAGATATAACAGCATGGATTTTGTGGTTTTTGCAATGTTTAACAAATGCAATTGACTCCACAGATGAGACTTTATCGAAAATACTTCATAAAGCAGAATTTTGGAAATTGCACTCTACCACAATTCTTAATGATAGGCAACAAAAAATTATAAACAGACTGCTTGATGGATTTGACGGAAAATTAACAAGCTCGAAATGGGGGAAGATTAATAAGTGCTCACAAGATACAGCTCTTCGAGATATTCAAGATTTGATAAAGAAGGATATCTTACAAAAAGAAGCAAGCGGTGGACGAAGTACAAATTATGAATTGAAAGAAATGCCAGGTGGTAATGCGCAAAAATAATAGGCAGAACAGTAGTAAAATCAAGGCTTCCAGCTCGTATAAAAGTTTATACTTTACTGAAAACTTTGTGCTTCGAAATCGCTTACTTTTCATTTACTCAAGGTTTCAGTGCATTTTAACCGTTTGACTTAACAGCACAAACATTTATTTACGGTTTTCGTATATTTGACAAAAAACCACTCCAATGAAAACAAAAATCACCTCACTCCTCTTCATCCTCGTTTCGGCGGTCGTTTTCGGGCAGACTGCTGAGCCTGTTTCATCAAGTAAAGTTTCAATTGGAATCAGCTTTTCGCCGGACTATTGCTACCGTTCACTTCATCCGAAAAGCTCATATCAATTTGGCACTGAGTTCAGAGACACCATGGAAGTCGCAAAACTTGGCTACACCACCGGCCTCTCGCTACTTTATAAACCCTGGGATCGTATTTCGTTTGAAACCGGATTGTATTTTTCAGATAAGGGATATAAAACAAAAGTTATTGATTTATATGATATAAATCCGCCAACTCACCTAGCGGTAAATCGCGCTAAAACTATTTATCATTACTACTACCTGGACATCCCGATCAAGCTAAATTATTACTTGCTGAAAGGCAAGGTGGATTTGTTTGTATCGGCTGGCGTATCCGCAAATATCTATCTGTCTAGTCGAGCAATATTTAAGCTTGAAGACCCTGAGGAAACCCAAACTACTTCAAGTAGTGGAGATTTATCTCAGCTTAATATGGCTGTTTTAATCGGTGGCGGAGTTGATTACGAGATTAGTAACAGACTGAACTTAAGAATTGAACCAATATTCCGACATGCCATAACGCCTGTTGTTGATGCTCCCATTAAGGAATATCAATATTCGATTGGCGCCAATTTTGGATTGTATTATACTTTATAGAAATATACCACTGCAAGTTTTAAAAAAATAGCGCGTATTTAGCTTTCAAATAAAAACAAAATCCTGAAATTATGAAAAAATTTACCGTCATTATTGCCTTCTTAGCCATAAGCATAGCTTCAGCCTTTGGCCAATCAACCGCAGATTCAATCACAATGAAAAAAGAATTTGGAGGACAGCAGTTTTATCAACATGGATACAGGCTAAACATAAAGCAACTCACATCGGTGATAAAAACAGACGAACAAGCCTACAAAGAATTAAGATCAGCAAAAGCAGTTTATACAACCGCTATGATTTTTAGTTATGCAGGAGGTTTTATGGTAGGCTGGCCAATTGGAACGGCAATAGGCGGAGGTGAACCCAATTGGGTATTGGCAGGCATTGGCGCGGGTTTAATTGTTGTTGCCTTTTCATTAAGCAAAAGCTCTAACAAAAAATCCTTACAGGCCGTTGACACCTATAATAGTGGTTTAGGAAAAAGCGCGTTTTGGGATAAAAGGGAACTAAAACTCTCGATGACCGGAGATGGCATTGGACTAATCCTTAGACTTTAACACCCCCGGAGAGTAGCGAATTGCTTACGAAAAAGGAAGCATTATGTTTACAGCTGATTGCTAAGACTCCAATCACCTATGCTTTCCGGCGTTTTAAAAAGAAGAAAAGCCGTGAAAAAATACGTTTCGCGAAGTTCCAGAAAAACCTAAACTGGCCGAAGATCGTTCCGTAAAACAACAGCAGCAACTGATGAAGCGGAAAAGTGCTGAGCAGAAATACCAGTATTTTGAGCCATAATGATTTAGGCCGAGCCAGGCCAATAAACTTGAAAATATAAGCTTCGACAACCAAAACCGAAGAGCCTGCCAAAGCAAATACAATAAGTATCAGTATAATCTGAAAATTACTGCTGATTCCCCAGCGCTGCTTCAATTTATTGAAAAAACCTGCCATTGAATTATTTCCTGTTGTGAATGGAGGCAAAAGTAGAACAAAAAAAATTGTTGATGATGGAGGTAGGCGGCAATGAGTGGCAAGAATGGCGTTTCTACCGTTTAAGACGATCTGCCCAAAATCATATCCATTCTATTTTTAATGCCCAATCTGCGCTTATTGCAAATAACACTATTTCCAAAGGCCTTTGCTATACCACATCTACTTTCCACTGCACACTTCAATTTACCACCCATTCCTGAAATTCTTTCACAGGGTTTCCGGCAGTTTTCAAGAAAAAATTTCACATCTGATTGAAAATTAAGTGCTAGAAATTTTGGATAATAAAAAAATAATTTATTTTTGAAGCGTTTTTACCATCTTTTCTTAGTTATTAATCAAAAACAAACAACTTATGTTTAATTTAATTTTTTTGGCTCTATACGTTTTAATCGTCGGAGTCCATATCACAGCAAAGAGAAAAGTGCTTTCCAAAGCCGCGATAAGTCAAAAATTATTCTTTTATTTTTTGGTTATTGCTGTTGCTCCTCCAATGATCATTTCAGGCATTGGCCATGTGTTTTTCGGTGAATTTATAGCTCCAAAAATTGGCTGGGATCCAAGCCCCTTCGAGATAGAGGTTGGTTTTCACGATATAGCGTGGGGATTGTTAGCCATATTGGCAGTAAAGGTTCGCGGCACTTTTTGTCATGCAACCGTCCTCGGCTGGTCGTTTTTTATGATTTGCGCCGGAATCAACCATTACATAGAAGTTCTACATGTCGGAAATTTTGCTGAATACAATTTCGTAATGATATTTTACGACATCGGAATTGCCCTGCTCGGCCTCTACTTCTGGTGGAAATGGATGAAGACAAACAACATACGGTTTTGGTATAAAGCCGCTTGATCAACATCCCACAAAAACACGGCGGTATAACGCTTGATAAAAGCCTGCCGGTGCACCGCACTAGCTCGCCTATGTATAGTTGGAAGTCAAGGTAGTTAATAAATCACGAAAACAATTATCTTTATCCCAAATTTATAACGCCAATGAATGCATTTTTCCGCTTTCTGAAACCACTAACAGGTGTCATCCTCATCAGTTTTATGGCTTGGTATTTCTCTGATATCTTTACGTATATCATCATTTCGGCCTTGCTGTCGCTATTGGGCAGGCCACTTAGCAGCAGGATACAGAAAATGCGCATCGGTAGATTTGCCATCAACCAGGCCGGAGCAGCTGCCATCACACTAATCAGCATCTTGCTGGTTTTTTCGCTCTTTATCTTTTTTATAGTGCCTTTGATCAGCAGGCAGGCAAGCATTGTCGCCAATATTGATACCGAGGCTGTTAGCTCATACTTTGCTGAACCGCTCAATGCCATTTACAACTTTTTGGTAAAATACAATGTGTTACAGGCCGAGCAAAGTATTGGTTTATTTTTTGAGCATCAAATTAATCAAATACTTGACGTGACAAATTTCACCAATTTGTTTGGTCATTTATTATCAGCCACTTCCAGTATTTTTATGGGTTTGTTTGTTGTGTTATTTCTTACGTTTTTCTTCCTGAAAGACCCTAACTTATTGCGATCGATCATTATGTCGCTCACTCCCGAACAGTATGTGAAGGACATACAGGTAGTTATGACAGATTCGCGGATTTTGCTCACACGCTATTTCCTGGGTATTATGCTTGAGCTGGCCGCCATGATGACGATAATCTCTTTGGTGCTTACTTTATTCGGCGTTCAAAATGCGATTATTATTGGATTTCTGGGTGGGCTAATGAATATCATTCCCTATCTGGGACCAATTATCGGTGCAATAATTGGTATGACGCTGGGCGTAATTTCTGTGTTAAGTAGCGGACAATTTGATGCGGTAGGAATAACGGTGCTCATTATTGCTGCCACCTTTATAGTAGCCAATGTGCTGGATAACATATTGTTGCAACCTATTATTTATTCAAAGAGTGTAAAGGCGCATCCCATCGAAATATTTTTGGTGATCATAATGGCCGGTAAAGTAGCTGGTATTTTCGGCATGGTGATCGCGATACCTACTTATACGATTTTCAGGGTTGTGGCACGGCAGTTTTTGAGCCAGCTTAAATTCATTCAAGCACTTACCGGTAACATGGGTTTAAAGCAGCATTTTGATGATGACACAAAAAAACCTGACGCAAGCTGAACAATTGAGTTGCTTTTGACGTTTTTTTATTGTATATTTGCTTAAATCATTTGAAATTAAAAAAAGTAATAACAACTTAAAACATTAAAATTATGAGCGACTCAGGATCAAAAACAATTCTTGCTTTTGCAACCGGAATTTTTGTAGGAGCAGCAGTAGGTGCTATTGGTGGAATTTTATTTGCACCAGATAAAGGAGCTGAAACCAGGCGTAAGATATCAGCAAAGACAGGTGAACTTAAGGACGACCTCAGTGAAAAGCTGGACAGCCTAAAAGACACCATCGAGGAAAAAATTGCCGAAGCAATGCCTAAAGAGAAAAAGGCTACCAAATAAACACGCTAGTAAAATAAAATTTTAACTCCGTATGGACGATTTCACGCGACCAGTATCGGCAATAAGCAACGAGTTTAAACGCTACATCAATCTGCGCATCAATTATATGGGATTAGCCCTGAATAAAAAACTGGCTGATTTCATGTCGCAAATCATCACTCTGCTTGTTTTGGCAGGTGTCTTTTCGATGGTTTTATTGATGTTGTCGTTTGCTTTTGTTTTTTGGTATGGAAGCAATGCAGGCACCTATTACCAGGGCTTTCTTATTGTTTCGCTTACCTATATGCTTATTGGCCTGGTAATCTATTATTTCCGTGAGCCTTTGCTGATGAATCCCTTAATCAAAAAGCTTCATTCAAAACATTTTGAGATGAATGATGAAAATAGTGATAAGCCAATCATTATCAGCTCCAAAGAAGACATGGAAAAACACCTTGAAATTATGGATCTGCAAATCGAGCAAAGCGAGTTGCTGATGCATAAATATATGCGGGATATTGGCGACGCTTTAACACCTTCAAACATCCTTAATTCCTTGATGACTTATGCCCTCACATCGTCTAATCTGATGATGAGTGGAGCCCTTTTAGTTTTGAGGTATCTGCGCAAAAGAAAGCGTTAAGTCACTGTTCATAAATAAACTACAGACTATGAACTTGTTCTCATTTTAGCCAACTGCGCATAATCCGAGTAGCCTATCTCGGAGTAAACCATAAGAGAATCCATGCTAATACTATTTGGCGGAAAAACCACAATAGCATTAACATGGTTTTTTGCTTTTCAGACGGTTAGAATATCTTTTTCCTTTAAATCTGTATAGTTGTCAACCTTTTTGATAAACTCATCCGTCAGCTCTTGAATTTTTTCTACCAAACGTTTCACATCATCTTCAGGTGCGCCATCTTTTTCAAGAGCCTTTGCTTCTTCATTGGCCTGTCGGCGTGCTGCGCGAACACTAATCTTAGCATCCTCCGACTCAGCTTTCGCCATTTTCACAAGGCCCTTGCGCCGCTCTTCGGTAAGTGGTGGCACATTGATACGGATTTGGTCGCCTTCGTTACTTGGATTAAAACCAAGATTTGCAGCCATAATTGCTTTTTCTATGGCGCCAATACTCGACCTATCAAACGGCTGAACAATTATTTGACGGGCATCAGGAGTATTAATGCTGGCAGTTTGTTCGATGGGAACATGCGTGCCATAATACTCAACTATCACACCGCCAAGCATACTGGGACTGGCTTTCCCTGCTCTGATTTTTGAAAATTCTTTTTCGAGGTGAATCATAGAATTTTCCATCTGTTCGCGGGCTGTATCCAGCACAAATTCGGCATCATCTGTCATAATAAGGGTGTTTACAATTACTGAATACAAATTTAAACTAAATTTTGAAATGCCATTGAATTTTTCAGCCTTAGCGGCTTTTTCAGCTCATTTTAAAGCGGCTCTACCAATCCCAGCACATTGGGATGCTGCCCACGCTGATAACTAAACATATTGACCAACCGAAAAGCTTCGCCGCCTTTATTCCATAGATATGCTTTTACATAGCAATGTTTGGGCTTTAAGCCAATATTAGAAAACCGAAAGGCAGTCATCAAAACCAGCTCACCGTTTGCTTGCCAGCTTTTATCAACGGTTCCTGCTTTCCAGTATAAGAGTGAATCTGTTGCGCTATCTCGGACTTCGAGAACCAACCGTAATTCCTTTATTGGATCTGATTGCAGAACATAGGCACCAACTCCAAACAAATTAATGTCGGAGTCGAGTTTTTCACTATCCCATTTCAGAGGTGCCCCATAAGCACGTGTGGTATCAAACAAAAGGGTGTCACTTTGGCTTCCTTGATGCTCAACGACATTTTCGATTGTCAGCAGTGGCGTCGCTTCGCTTGAAAATAGCGTCTCTGACTTAGCACGCACAAACCAACTTGCATTGAACCAGGCTTTGTGCTGCAGTTCGAATGGATAAAACCAGGCCGAGAGCAGCTCCCATTCCACAGCGGCATAATCCGTCCAGCCAAAGCCCAAAACATTCTGATTTTGCATTGCAAGCCAATCACCAAAATCCTGTAGCGTGGATTGCTTCGAGAACCGTTTGACCTTATTTTCCAGACCAAGCTTTTGCTGATAAAAGGCAGCCATAGCGGGCGTAGCACTGTAGGAACTCAACGAAATATCGGCTCCAAACTGCTGCCGTGCACTATCCATAGAAACGGCAATCTGATCGAAGCCCTGCTTCTGCATCTGCCTTGGGTGCTGCCGTTCGAAAATAAAGGTAAACGAAGCAACAAAAAGCACTGTCATGCTTAGCATAAAAACGGTCTTTTTGCCAAAGTTTTTATCATCAAAAAAAGAAAAGAAAACCATCACCAAAAATGGAAAACCAAAATACAGGGTGCTGTATTGCAAAATAGGCGTGCGCAGCAACGAATAAGTCCAGGCAACAGCAAGCGGCACGAAAAACCAGGCCAAAGCAACAAACCGCAGTCGATTTCGTGTGTTAATTTTCGCTTGACGCAGCAAAAATGGAAAAGCAAACACAGCTCCCAAAATCAATACTAAAAACCAGGAATAGTTGGCTGTGTAAAATAAAAAACTCCATAAAAAATCTTTATCCGGCTTGCCAAGCCAGTCGCCAATGCCACCTGCCATTAGCTGTGCATAAAACACGGGAATATGCGGCCCATAAAACAATACAGCCAACGAACCCGCTATCAAATAGGGTTTCAGGTCTCTTTTTTGAATTAAAAATAATCCGCTGAGATAAACCAATCCGGCCAATGCCAACGAGAAGGCATGCATAAGTGCTGCCAGCCAACAAACCAGCGCAAAGACTAAAATAGCGACTTTTTTGGGTTTGTTAGTGCTTATCATCCAACGGCTTAACACAAAAACCTGTAACAGCACAAAAAATAAGCCGGCAGCATAAGGCCGGGCCAACTGGCTATGAAAAACACTAAATTGAATCGCTGCAATAAAAGCTGCCGACAACAAGCCGGAAAGTCCTCCAAACCATTGTTTTGCAATGCGATAAATAAAATATACAGAGGCTGTCCCCATCAGCGCAAAAGGTAGTTTTATCCAAAACTCGTTGAAGCCAAAGAGTTTCACCCAATAAAACAAAAACACCTGAACTCCAGCCGGATGCGAATCATTTTGGATAACACCCAGGCGAATTAAATCGCCAAAAGAATTGTACTGCGTTCTGAACAAAGCACTAAACTCATCGTGCATAAAGGGGAGCTGCTGCAAACCCCAAAAACGCAATGCCGCTGCAACAATCAAAATGATGACGACAGCGGCAGGCTCTGAATATGCCTTACGATCAATTTTGTTTTTTCTATCCAAATTATGCTTTGACGATTGTTCCTATTGTATCACCACGCAGCACAGCCTGAAGATTTCCTAGTTTATTCATATCGAACACAAGTATCGGCAGATTATTTTCGCTACACAAAGCAAAAGCCGTCAGATCCATCACTTTAAGCTGTTTGGCGTAAGCTTCATCATAACTGATTACCTCATATTTTACAGCATTAGGATCTTTCTCCGGGTCGGCGGTATAAATACCATCAACCCGGGTTCCTTTCAACAAAATATCTGCTTCAATTTCCACAGCACGCAAAGCCGCTGCAGTATCCGTTGTGAAAAACGGATTTCCGGTACCACCACCGATGATTACCACATGGCCACTTTCGAGCAGTTGTTTTGCTTTAGGGCCACTCATAGAATCGGCCACCCTATCAATTGAAACACCGGAAAGTAAAGCTGCTTTCACATTGAGCGATTCAAGCGTTGACTGCAGCGCTATGCTGTTTATAACGGTTGCAAGCATACCCATATAATCGCCTTTTACGCGATCCATGCCCACGCTGGCACCCTGCAATCCGCGAAAAATATTGCCACCTCCAATTACAACAGCCACCTGAACGCCAACTTTTACGGCTTCTTTAATTTCTTCCGCATATGTTTTTAAGCGCTGTGGATCAATACCATAATGCTGCTCACCCATCAGGGCTTCTCCGCTAAGTTTTAATAAAATACGTTTATATTTCATAATCAAATTCTTATACTACTTTTAAATATACTCTCCAATAGCCTCATCCATTGAGGTTAAAACCAATAGCCAATATTAACAAAACTCATAATGCCATCATTTTGATTAGACCCCATCAGGCTAACTTCAATAGGGCCAATAAAACTATCATAGCCCAGTGCAACACCCACTCCTGTAATCAGATTAAAATTTTCAACCATATCCTCGAAGTCACTATCAATTATACCCAAATTTAATTTCAGGGAGAGATATAACTTGCGGTGAAAATTATACTGCCATGCAAAATTTCCTACCAAAGTATATAAGCCTGCTTCTTCAATAAAGCGCAAACCATAAAATGGAATAAACCCATCATAATAATTATTTTGCGACTGTCCGCCAAGAATAAACCAATGCTGTGGTGGAGGCAGGTTATCTTTGATTGTGAAACCTGCAAAAAATCCTGATTGAAGGGTGCTACGCGGGCTCAAAGGCGTGTTTTTATTAAATTTTAGCTGAAACATCAGGGCATTAGAGAAAATATTCTCGTCCCAGTTTTGTACAATAGGGATAATATATTTTGCTTTTAGATTTAGCTGAAAACCTCTTGTTGGAAAGCTTGACCGGTCATATGTATCGGCCATCCAATTGGCAAAAAGTGAAAAATAAGAATTATAATCCTTGCCAAAAGCTTCATCTAATTTAGTTTCTAATTTAATGTATTCATACTCAAAACCTGTTCTAAATTGCAATGTTTTGCGCCTGCTTATTTGGGTGAACACTTCCACTTTATTTTGATTGGTACGGAAAACATCTGCAATTATGTCTTTGTCGTAGTCGTTAAATTGTAATGCAAAGGTAGTTACCTTGAACCCAAGGCCCGGCTTGCGTCCACGGTCTATCAAATAAAAGGCCGAAAGACGCGAATTTTCGCCCAGGTTCAGATCAATAAAAAGCTTAGATCCTTTGTAGAAGACGTTTTTAAAAGTGGCATTGAGCAACAAGGCTACTTTGTAGTCGGAATCATAATGAATACCGGCACCTAAAATTCCGGAACTGGCTTCGTCAACTTCAACAACAAGTACAACGCCCTCAATATCAGGCAAAAAATGATACTTCACGCTTTCAAAAAAGCCACTGCCATACGCCCTTAAAATGCCTGAAGTGATTTCATCCATTTTTATCCATTCGCGTGCTTCAAATTGCAAAGCACCTTCTAAATAAGAACGTGAAACTTTGTCCAGTCCTCTGTATTGTATGGAAGCCACAAAAACAGAATCTAAAGGCTTAGCATCCAACTTCCTAGTATTACCTCCACCGAAGGCATTTAGCGAATCTGCCAGCCTCTTCAAACGGGGTAATTCCCTGCGCGCCGCGGCTTCACCAAGTTTTATAATGGTGTCGTTGGCATCAAAGCTCATCATATCAAAGCCTCCCATATCGGGGTTGATATAGATATCCGTTATTTCTTTTCCTAAAATATTGGCTTTCGTGCGATGAAATGCAGTAATCTGCTCCATGATTTTCGTTAAAGAAGTAAGCTGTTCACGCCGGTGTAAGCCCGCCTGAACATCCACGCCGACAATGATATCCGCACCCATATCCCTCACTTCCTGAACCGGATAGTTATTTACAACACCTCCATCAACAAGTACTGTTCCGTCAATATTAACCGGCGTAAAATAGCTCGGGATCGACATGCTGGCGCGCATTGCCTGGTGCAGAATTCCTTTATCAAGTATTACCGATGATCCATCTTCCAGATTCGTGCCAATACATAAAAATGGCAGAGGAAGCTCACCGAAATTATCGTATAGATATGCTTGGCTGGTATAATGCGCCAGCAACAGATCAATCATCTCGCCAGTGTATAGGCCTTGCCTTAACTGAATTTTTCGTTTACGAAACGGGAAAGTGGTTACAAAACGATCCACATTATATTTTTCCTCAATTGGGATAAACATGCGTGGAATCCGGTCAGAAAGCAGGTGACTCCAGTTTTGGTTTCCAATGATCCGCATCATCTCATCGGAGTCATATCCCAAGGCATACAAACCACCAATGATGCTACCCATGCTGGTTCCGCCAACAAAATCGAACTTGAGACCAGCTTCTTCAAACACTTTGATAGCCCCAATATGGGCAAAACCTTTTGCTCCTCCCCCACTCAAAACCAATCCAAGTTTTGGGCGCGTTTGAGTAGAGTCAACTTGCTGTGCCAAAAGTAAATCAGGCCTCAACAGCGTGACTAAAAGCAAAAATAAAGTTAAATAAAAAGGCCTTATGTAAGCAAATTCAGAATTTAGGTTGGAAGGTCTCATAGTCAAGGTCAAGCTTAGTGAAGCCTATAAAAAAGTTATTAAACTCGCTGGTATATATGTTGCTCACAATAATTTTGTAGGTCATGCCAGCTTTTAGGCCAAGTGTATCTATGCGTGTGATCGGGTGATTGATGCTGTCGTTACTCAAAAAAAGGCTGATACGACCATCTCCGAGTTTTTCAATTTCCCAGACGTTATCCTTGGCAAAGCTGATTAAGGCATAGCGATCTCCCACCATTCCGGTGTTGAAAACGACGAGAAAATCATCCGGTGGATTAACGATCGGATCGGCATAAGAAAACACAGGCCGATCATCGACATCACCCTTGTTTTTTTCGCAGCCTGAGGCGAAAATTACAAGTGCAATTAGTAGAAAAACAGGATAAAAAGTTGTTTTCATTTTTATACTCCTCCATATTATCTAACTCAAAGCAGAATTATTTTCAGCCTTGATATTTTGTTTCTCAGCAAACAAATATAGTTAATCAAACATTAGCAGTGACTTTGCCATGACAATTTTTATATTTTTTCCCACTGCCACAAGGGCAGGGTTCGTTGCGTCCCACTTTTTTCTCAGCAGTAATGGGCTGTGTAACTTCCTGAGACTGTGTGTTGCTATGTGCCTGAGAAAGCAGGTCGGAGCGTTCTTCTTTCATTTTTGATCGATCCAAGCCACGCGGCTGACGAGCTTCTTTGACGTTGTCGGCACTTTGCACCGGAATATCTGCCCGCATCAGGAATGAAATAA
>Ga0265295_1005745_pt1 | contig 15554 bp, 6 predicted proteins | sample Munlansysbiofilm_FD_192503 | JGI IMG/M metagenome (GOLD analysis project Ga0265295, IMG submission 192503) | Leachate microbial communities from a municipal landfill in Southern Ontario, Canada - Methane capture system biofilm | ecosystem: Engineered > Solid waste > Landfill > Unclassified ... | reverse complement strand
AGCTGCGCCTTGTCCGAATTCACATGCTCCTTCAGGATTTCGATAAAAGACTTGGCCTCGTTCATTGCTAGACTCCGAGCAGGCGGCGGGTTTCTTCCAGTGGGCGTGGTTTCAGAACAAGAGGCAGGCAGCGCATGACCTCTTCCAGAGTGGTCTGGCCTTCGGCGGCCTTGACCAGCCCTTCCTCGAACAAGGTCACAAGCCCTGCGCTCTCCAGGGCGATCTTGCGGATGTCGAAGCTGGTCCGCCGCTCCAGGATGGCGGCACGGACCATTTCATCGAGAATGAGCAGTTCGAACACCGCGATGCGGCCTCGATACCCTGTGTAGCGGCAGTGGGCGCAGCCTGTGCCCTTGCGAAAATTCGAGCCCTGGATCGTGGCCTGTGTGTAGCCGAAGAGCTGCAGCTCGCCGGGGCTTGGCTTGTACGGCTGGGAGCACTCCGGGCAGATGCGCCGCAGCAGGCGCTGTGCAACCACGCTGACCACGGTGGAGGAGATGAGGAAGGCCTCGATGTCCATGTTCATGAGCCGGATCAGGCCGCCGATGGAGTCTTCGGTGTGAAAGGTGGTCAGCACCTTGTGCCCGGTCAGGGCCGCCTGCACGGCCACTTCCGCCGAATAATTGTCGCGGATCTCGCCGATGAGGATGACGTCGGGGTCCTGGCGCACGATGTGACGCAGGGTCTCCTCGAAGGTCAGGTTGATCTTGGGATCGATGGAACACTGGGAGATGCCCGGTATGACATACTCGACGGGCTCCTCGGCCGTGATGATGGACAGGAGCGGCGTGTTCAGGTGGTGGATGCAGCTGTAGACCGTGGTCGTCTTGCCCGATCCGGTGGGGCCGGTGATGATTACGACGCCGCTGGGCCTGGACAGCGCTCCGTCAAGGAAGCGTTTGAGTGTTTTCGGGTACATCCCGACGCTTGCGATGTCGATGAGGTTGCCCTGCCGGTTCAGCAGGCGCAGCACGATGGCCTCGCCGTGGATGGTCACGTAAAAGGAGGCGCGCATGTCGAGCTCGCCGCCGGGGTATTCGAACAGGATGCGTCCGCCCTGGTGGCGGCGTTTCTCGGCGATATCCGCCTTGCACATGATCTTGATGCGGCTTGAGATGTTGGGGATTATCTCGCGCGGGAAGTCCTTGTAGGGTTCAAGCACCCCGTCCCGGCGGAAGCGGATGCGCAGGCGGTCCGGGAGGGGTTCCATGTGGATGTCGCTGACGTCGAGTTCGATGGCGTCGAGGATGATGCGTTCGACGATGCCCGAGGCCGAATCGTCATCAAGAGATTCCTTGGTCTGTGATCCGCGTTCGAAGCGCTGGTAGGTCTCGATGATGGACTCGCGCGTGGCGATGGCCGGCAGAATCCCTTCAGGAAAAATGGTGCGCGCCTCCTCCTGGTCGTCCATGTCCAGAACATTGGCAAAAGCCACGACGACCTGATGCTCCTGTCTCTCGATGGGCACATAGGAGGCCTTGTTTCTGTACGTGGCCGGAATCTGATGCAGAAGGGAGATGTCGAGGCTTGTAAATCTGGGATCGACAAAGGGGTAGCCAAGCTGCAGGGAGAGCGCTTCAAGGAGTTTGAATTCCTTGATGAAATTGTTGTTGACGAGGACTTCGCCAAGTTTTTGCGGGGTCTTGCTCGTGCGCTGGATCTGAAAGGCCGCTTCAAGGTCCGCCTCGCTGATCAGTCCGAGTTCCAGCAGCAAGCTTCCGATGCGCATGGACAGTTTGTTCTTGCGGATGGCCGTGGTGACCTGGTCGGCGGTGACGTACCCGAGTTCCTTGACGATTTCGAGCAAAGGCTTGGGGCGGACGAGCTTTGTACGCAGCCGCGCCGCATGGAGCGCCTGTTTTTCCGAGAGCAGCCCTTCTTTGATAAGGATGTCGATGAGTTCGCCGTGGCTGGTGGGCGCGCTGTTCTTGGGATTATCCTTGGGCATTGGGGCTCCACGGTGAGAGTTGATCAGTGGCGAAAAGGTCTTACAGAGAGAAAATTATGGAGTCAAATTGAGAGGATGGCTCTCTCTTGTCAGACGAAAGAGTCATTTTGGGGAACTCGCAGGCAAGCGGACATGAAAAACGCACCCTTGGCCAGGGGTGGAGTCCACGCTGATGGAGCCGCCCATTTTGGAGAGAAGATCCCGGCAAATGGACAGACCCAGGCCCGTACCTTTGCCGGCGTCCTTGGTGGTGAAGAACGGCTCGAAAATCTGGGGCCGAATGTCATCGGGGATGCCTTGGCCGTTGTCCTCGACATCGATGCGCACGAAGCTGGTCTCGCGGACGGAACGCAATTGCACCAGTCCGTTGTCGTGCTCGATGGCGTCGATGGCGTTGTTGACGAGGTTCAGGATGATCTGCTGGATTTCCGCAGGTGAGCTGTCGACTTCCCCCGCGTTGGGGTCGAGGCTCAGCCTGATTTCCACATTCCGATATTTGGCCTTCTGCCGTGCGAACCCGGCGATGTCATCCAGCAGCGAGTTGATGTTCACCGCCTTTATCGCGCTGTCGGCCTTGCGTGCGAAACTGAGCAGCTTGTGCGTGATCTCCCGGCAGCGGTGGCCCTGGGTGGTGATGGTTTGCAGGGAAGAGAAGATTTCTGCGGTGTTCTCTTCACTGTGCGGGTCATCCGATTTGAGCAGATCCTGAATCCAGCCCGCGTTCTCCATCATGATGGCCAGGGGATTGTTGATCTCGTGAGCGACCCCGGCGGCCAGTTCGCCAATGGCGGCCAGCTTGCCTGCGTCCATGATGTGTTTTTGCATCTGCTGCAGTTCCAGTTCGGCTTTGAGCAGTCGTTGCTCCGTCCGTTTGGCCAGAGCCAGCGCGGTGACGACGATACCGGCGAAACCGGCGATAATGATGGCCAGGGCCAGAAGGCGGGCCTGGAACAGCGGATGCAGCAGCTGGGCTTTGGGCTGATGGATGGCCAGGATGTTGCCTGTGGATCGCACTGGGGCGCAGCCGTAAAGATTGACCTGGCCGTTTGCGTCCTTGGCTTCGAGTACGACAGGCCTGCCTTCGGGGAAAAATTGCTGGGCCAGCAGTTGCGCGGCTTCTCTGCTGCCCGGTTCGGCGCCACTGCCGGCGCTGTACGCGCCCTGACGGTCCAGAAAGAAAGCTCCTCCCGGTCCTCCGGGATGAAAGAGCCGGGTCTTTTCCTGGATCAGATCCGGATCGAGGTGGGCTCGCAGCAGCCAGACGGTCTGTTCGGCGGTGATGCGTACGGCAAGGAAGCAGTACGTCTCGCACAAGGCCAGATTGCTGACAAACTGTGGGCGGCTTATGGCCTGCGTAAACCATGATTTTTCGGCGGAGACTGTTTGCGTTTTTTCGTCCGTGGTCCTCGCGATGATCGTGCCGCTTGCGTCGACGAGGTCAAGGCCGATGAAAACGCCTTGATAGGCGTTTTGCAGTGAGTGCAGGCGGGCGCGCAGATGGCCGGGGTCCGACAGTTCCGAGATGGTCGCTGCGTCTGTCTCTTGCCGGAGGTTGGAGATTTTTTCTTCGAGAAATTCGTCCAGGTTCTGGACCGAACTCATGGCTTTTTGCGCCAGGAGCGCGTGGGTTTTTTCCCGGAACGCCGCATCGTAAAAGACATAGCCCAGGGTCGCGATGCACAGGATCGGTACCATGGCCACCAGTATGGAGAGGACGGTCAATTGCCCGCTCATGAGGCGTGGAGACGTTTTGGCTTTGTTTGTCAGAGGCGCGATGTCTTTGACTTCAGCAGGTTGGGTCATGGTCCGTCCGAAAGATGCGGGTCATTTGTCCCGGTTTCGAATGTCCTGTCGCCAGGAGTTGAGGGGAGCGCAGCATCCCCCGCCGGTATGTTGATTGCGGCGGATTCCGTCTCCGGATTCGCCTTCAAGCATGGTCCGGCACAGGTAACGCTGTGCTTCGTCGCTCCAGAAAAGCTCGGGACAGCGGGGCAGATAGCCATGGCGCCGCAAGGAATCCGTGCACTGGTCATGCAGACAGCACCAACCACAGCCCACACAGGGCAGATACGACATGCGATTCTCCGTGTGTTGAAGGGGGCTGTGCCGGAACGTAACGTTTCTAAACCTTTTGTGGAAGCTAGCTCAAGGGCATATGATGGTAAAGTGAATTCTGGGATTGAGGAGTAATCGTGACGATCCGGCTGAAAAAATCGTTGGCGGGAGTCCGTACCGGGGCGTGGTCGTAGACTGCCCGGCAGGAAACAGGATGTGGATATCCGCAAACGGGAAGGACCGGGGCATTTCTGCCCCGGTCCGGGTGTCGTAAGTTAGAGTGCGCCGAGAATGTTGGGATGATGGAATTCGTCGTACATGTCTTCGGTGTGGCACACCGCGCAGTTGCCCTTGCTCCCGATGGGACCCGGATGTCCCTGGTACTGCAGGGGCTGGATGGCGTCGAGATCCGGATGAAACGCGTTTGTGCCCGGATATTCGGCGTGGGTCGAACCATGGCATGATTCGCACATGAGTCCCGCGTCATCGGTACGCATGCGATAAAGCCCTTCCGGTCCGCGCACCCACTGGTTGAAAGCGGAAGGCTCCGCGTCTTGCGGGGGCTCGAAGTCCACGTGGCAGTTCAGACAATCCGGTTGATCGTTCCACGGTGTGCGCGGTTCGATTTCTTCGACAGAAGCGACCAGTCTGGGCTTGATGTGACGCATGAGCAGGTCGGCCTTGGGCTTGCCCGCTTCTTTTTCCCCGCGCAAGAGCGACAGGGCGTGGTCTTCCAGGGTGCCATGGCAGTTGACGCAGGTCAGGCCCTTGGCCGCATGCGTGCCCCGGGCGCAATAGGTGTAGCTGTCCGGCCCGGTGGGATGGCAGGAGTGGCATGGCTCCGCGCCGGGCTGGCCGGACAGGTAGTTGGCGTGGAAGCCGTGGATGGCGGCCGGGAGGTTCAAAAGCTCTGGATTGCCAGTGGCTTTGAGCAGCGGATCTGGGTGACAGCTCTGGCAGAGCACGGGCTTGCCCGCTTCAGCCTCAGGCAGCAACCGGGTCTTGTGACGCCGGTCGTGTCTGGCCAGCACGTCGGAGGCCGTGGTCACGGAAATGCCCATGGCTCCCTCGTGCCGCCAGGTGCCGCCATGACAGTTCTTGCAGCCGATTTCCGTGGAGATCGGGGCTACGACCTTGGTGGTTGCCAGAATCTCGCCGCTGGCCGTGTCCTTGGCTTCGATGGTGAAGACGGGGTAGGGATTGATGGTTCCGTCGTCCATGTAGGGCAGCACAGGGATGCCGTCCGCCACAAAGTTCGAGCCCTGTTCGCCCAGCTTCATCATGCCCGACATGCCCAGCCCCTTGGCGCTGATGTTTTGGGGCAGCTCCTTGCCAACTAGGGAGGGGGCGTATTTCCAGAATTCCACATGGTTGGCCGGGTTTTCGAAGCCCGCCGGGGCGGTGTACGTGATTTCGACGTTTTCGGTCACCAGTTCAGGCAGGGGGCCGCGTCGGATGAGCTGGGCCATGAAAGTGCTGCCCGGGGGCAAAATGGAGAAGCGGCTGTCACTGTCGGAGATGCATTTTTCGCCCAGCGTGCACCAGGACAGGAGCACATACTCGGCTTCATCCGCGTTGAAGGCCGGGATTTTAAGTTCGACTTCCGGGCGGGGCCGGGCATGCTGTTCCGTCACGGGAGCTTCGACCAGGTCATGCACGATGTAGGCGGCCAGGGCCTTGCGCTCCTGCGCTGTGCCGGCAAAACGCGGCATGTAGGAGTAAATCTTGCCCATGCCCGCGATCTGGGCTTCGAGGCCAACGGTCCCGAACTGCGCGCTCAGGCGTTTGATGTTGTGCAGCGGGCCGCCGATGGAGTGGCAGGCGGCGCACTGGCCGCGAAAGATCTCACGGCCTGCGGCCATGGCGTTTTCGGGGGTGATCTCCTGGTTCCGGTGCCAGCCGGAGGTCTGCAGAAAGCCTTCGGCGGCGATGGCGTCTTCAGTGCCGACCAGGATGGCGTTGGAATACATGTAGCCGTGGATCAGGTAGGGTCTGCGGCCGGCCTCGCGCGTGGTTTCAAAACAGCCCATGTACAACAGGCCGATGACGAGCAGGACCAGCGCCATGGGCCGCTTGATCGCGGCAGGCATGCGCACGGCCATGATCAGTCCGCCGGCAAAGAGAACGACTGATATCCACAGAAAGCCCTGTAGGTACGGGGCGATTTCCGGGTTTGCGCCCAGGACCATGGCCTGCGGCCCTTCGGGCAGCACGTGCACGTACCACCACCCCGACAGGAGCAGGAAGGCGAAGGGAGCCAGCAGCCAGGTCGCGCAGTAGCGGACCAGGGTTTCGCGGGTCTTGGGATCCTTTTCCCAGGTGGCGGTGACGAAGCCGTAAAGTCCGGCCAGAATCAGGGCGATGAACGTCCTGAATGCCAGTGCCGGCCAGAAGGAGGGGTTGAAGAGTCCGTCCCAGAAGTCTTTTGTCTCCAACCAGTCGCCGGGGGTCAACATGAAGCCGATGATGCCGTTGATCATGAACAGCGACATCCAGCCGAAGAAGAAATAGAGCCAGCCCATGGTGAGATGGTTGCGCCGCCCCATTTTTCCGAAGGTGTAGAAATAGATGAACAACGATACGATTTCGCACAGGAAAAAGACCCATTCGATGGCCCAGGCAAAGACAAAGGTGTGGATGAGCTGGCTCGTGGCCGCAGGCGCGACCAGCGAGATGATGAACCAGATGCCCACCCCGGTGATTCCGCCCAGGACCATGGTCACGAGCAGGAAGAACTTGGTGTGGCGCTTTGTGTAATCAAGGATTGCCGGGGACTGCCGGTGATATCCCAGATGTTCGGTGAGAACGAGAAAGAGGCCGCCGCCCACGGCAAAATGGGCGATATAGACATGAAATACGGCGATGAGCGCGATGAGCAGACCGCCGCCGGCCCAGTGGAGTTCCCAGATTGGAAAGTTCATGAGCGCACCTCCGAGTCCGTGGCGGCGGTGCGGAGCATCCAGGCTACGACGCACAGACCGGCCGCCAGGGTCAGGATGAAAAGGACAAGCGGGAGATACTCGCCGGTGACGACGCGGTCATTGACCTGAAAATACGGGGTCAGATAGGCGTCCCGGACCATGTCGCGCAGCAGGATCATGAGGATTACGGTGGTCAGCGACAGGACCGTCGAAGTGCCGACATTGTAGCTCAGCGCGTTGCTGATGCTGAAGATGCCCAGGCTTGCGCTGAACGCGAAGATCAGGGTGTGCGGCAGGGACCCGCCCAGCAGGAGATGCTTGACGGGCTCGGGCAGGGCGGAGAGGAACCACAGGCCGAGCGCCATCTGCGCCATGGTCGTGTAGGCGTACCAGTTCATGCCGTGCCGGACCCAACGCTGCGCTGCGGGGTCGTTCTTGACTTTTATGCTGTAGAAAATGGCCAGGGCCAGACCCGCCACCGCAATGGATGACGCCACAAAGTGCAGGTAGCGCGGCAGCACGGTCGGATCGCTCAGGTTGAGCAGCGTGCCCCATGGATTGTCAAAGTATGCTGACCATCCGGCAGGGCTGAGCATGAAGGTCATGTTGTTGGTGAAGATGAAGGCGGTGACCAAGAGGCACAGTGTGGTCACGGCGATGAAGATCGTGCGCAGGCTGCCCAGAGACACGTAGCGGAAATCATAGATGTAGGCGCTTGCGTACGCGACGATGACCAGCCCTACGACCGACAGCCAATACACGGCCATGAGCACGCTGCTGGTGTAGAGGAATTGCCCGTACAGGACCTGCATGAAGAGCAGGGGCGCAACGCCGAAGTTGACGGCGAAGGCGATGGTGAAGGGCAGTTTGGTGGAAATCGATTTGGTCAGGGGTTCCGTCTCGGTCTTGCCGCGCAGATGGTGGACCAGGGCGATGACGGACGCGCCGAGCATGATGTTCATGACCAGAATGTGCAGGATGAACGTGAGTACCTGAAAGAAGTAAAACCAGCCCCATTCCACCGGGATGGGGAGGGCGTGCGGGATAAGCTGGGTGGGGTCCATGAACTTCTCCGTTTTTTGGGTGCTGGTTGCCGGGAAACGCTTACCTATGAACTTGATATCTATCCAATTCAGGGCTTGGCGTCAAAAGTTGCAGACATTATTTCATGTCTGTGCTTACGAAATATTCGCTCCTGCATTGTTGCAATCATATTTTGTTCTGTTTTTTGAGCAGTTCTTGAAACTGCGCGGCCGGCACCGGAGGTGAAAACAGGTAGCCCTGTCCAAGTTTGCAGCCCAGTGATTTGAGCAGCAGGAATTGTTCCTGGGTCTCTATGCCTTCGGCCAAGGGGATTATCTCCAGGCTGATGGCGATGCCGAGCATGGCGCGAATGAGTGCGAGCGAGGACTCTTCCGGCAGGTTTTTCACGAAGGACTTGTCGATTTTCAAGACATCGAAGGAAAGGGACCGCACGTACGACAAGGAGGAATAGCCGGTTCCAAAGTCGTCGAGGGCGCTCGAAACGCCCATGGCGTCAATGGATTCGAGTATGCTGCGCACCTGGTCGATGTTTTCCATGTATACCGTTTCGGTGACTTCAAGGGTCAGTTGACTTGGGGGCAGTTTGCTGGCCTCAAGGACGCGCATCACTTCCCTGGGCAGGTTTCCGCGTTGGAAATGCCGCGCGGAGATATTGCAGGAGATGCGCAGCCGCCCCAATCCGTCCTCATCCCAGCCCCGGGCCTGGCGGCAGGCCTGCGACAGGACGCTGAAGTCGATGTCGGTGATGAGGTTTGTCTGTTCTGCCACGGGTATGAAATCCACTGGAGAGATAAGGGTGCCGTCCCGTTTGCACCAGCGTGCCAGGGCTTCGGCCCCGACAATTTTCCGGGTTTCGAGGTCGATGACCGGCTGGAAGAAGGCGACAATTTCTCCGGAGTCCAGAGCCAGGCGCAACTCCCTCTCGATTTCCATCCGGCGCTGGGCTTTTAAAGTCAGTTCCGGAGAATGGAACCGGTAGATGTTCTTGCCGAGGGATTTGGCCTGATACATGGCCAGATCCGCGCACCGGATCAGTTGTCCGGCGGTGTCCCCATCTTCGGGGAAGACGGCTACGCCGACGCTCACGCTGAGATATGTTTCAGAATCTCCGAATTGGAATGGCGCGGACAGGGCGTTGATGAGTTTTTGGGCCAATTTGACATACTCGTCCTTGGATTTGTTGGCATCGGATACGATGATGAACTCGTCGCCGCCGAGGCGGCCCACCAACTCGGATGTCTTGAGGATGGAAACAAGCCGCTGCCCCGCCTCCATGAGTACGATGTCGCCCACGGCGTGTCCCCAGGAGTCGTTGATGACCTTGAAGTCGTCGAGGTCGAGCAGGAAGACGGCGAGGCTCCCGGTTGCAGGGGAAAGGCCCTGCACCGTCCTGTCCAGTCTTTCCATGGCGCAGAGGCGGTTGGGCAGGCCGGTCAGGGTGTCTGTGTAGGCGAGTTCATGCAGCTTCCATTCGGCGTTTTTGATGTCGGTGATGTCGAGCAGGAATGCGATGGATTGCTGGGTGCGCGGGATCATGGCCACCGTGAGCTTGACATGATGCCGCTCTCCCGAGGAGTCCACCAGCCGCGCTTCGTAGGTTCTTGGGGCAATGGCTTCGTCCTGGCGCCTCTGTGCGTGGTAACGGAGCATCCTCTGCACATCATCCGGATGAAAAAAGCGCGTCCAGGAGGGGTTCTGGCGCATGTCGTCCTGCGTGACCCCGGCCAGGTGGAGAAATTCCGTGTTGGCGACGTCGATGGACGTATCCTCGTTGATGAGGATTCCTGGCGTGCCGGTGTTCAAGAAAATCGCGCGGTAACGCTCCTCGGATTCCTCCAGGAGGCGCCGCGTGCGTTCGATCTCGCGGATGTCCCAGAATGTTTCAAGCAGATATTTCTGATCGTTTCGGGTGATGAGGGTCACGGATTTGAGGATATCAATCCGTTCGCCGTCGCTACCGAGAAACTCGCATTTGTAATTGTCGAGGTTCTGCCCGAGATCACAGACCGGGCATTTTCCGATTTCAGCGCCGCAGGTGAACTGATGGCAGATCTTGCCCACAATGTCCTTTTCGGACAGTCCGGCCAGAGCGCTCGCATATGGGTTGGCGCTGACGATGATCTTGTCTTCCTTGCGGATGAGCATGACACCGACCTTGATCGCGCCCAGGATTTCCTTGAGAAAACGCTCGTTCTCACGGATGGACGTAAAAGCTGTGTCCACCAGATTCGAGAGCTGGTCTATTTCGTCGCAGTTTTGATCCAGCCTGCAAAATTGAGCGTCCGGAGCATCGTTTTTGACGCGCGAGCTCAGCAGCGACAGCCGGGACAGGATGTTTTTTTCGAGAAAGGCGAAGCCGCTGAAGAAGCCGATCGCCCCGAACACAATGAGCACCGCGAGGCTGGTCTTCATTGTCGCGCGGGCCAGGATGGTCAGTTCCCTGGGGGCATTGGCGATGATGGCTACGGGCGGGCCGCCTGCAGCGTCGGAAAGAAGCAGGGCGCTCCAGATGAGGGTGCGCTCGGGAACAACGAGGGCTTCGCCTGACGCCGGAGGATCGGTTTGCAGCACGTGCATGGCTTGCGGCAGCGTTCCGTCCTCGGTGACGTGGATTTGCAGCGCGAGTTCCGTGCGCAGGGTCAGCTTTTCAACGTAGGCAGCGTCGATTTTCTGGATCATCCACAGCCGGCCGCGCGCCGGCCCGGTCTGCTGGGATGTCAGTATTGCGCGGTTTGCGGCGATCCATAATGAGCCGTCGATGTTCACCAGCGCGGGGGCGCCGCTGAAAAGATCTTCGGGGGGCGAGGAGAGGCTGATTCTTTTGACATAGCTGAGCAGGGCTTTGCTGGGGGCTTCGAGCGCATCTCCTTCGCGGGACATCTGCGAGGCATGCAGGATCTCCCCCTCCGTTGTCACGAAAGCTATGACGCTGAGACCCTGGTTGAGGAACACGTCCGGAGTGATGTTGCTTTCCGCATAATCTTCCGAGGCTGTGGACATGAATTGATAGGTGTCATCCCACCACGCCCAGTCTTTGAGCAGGTTGTCGACACGCTGCATGTCTTGCTGCACCGAGTTCCGCACACGGCGTATGTTGGCGGCGGCCAAGTCGCGCTCGAAGGTGTCGAGGCGTTCGATGATGATCAGCCCGACTATGAGTACAGAACCAACGCCCATGGCCATGAAAATCGCAGTGAGCGTGACAATCGCCCGGGAGCGCAGGGAAGTGAAAAGTTTTTTTGCCATGGGTCGCTTCATAAATATGAAGTGCGGTTAGGGCAAATCAAAAGTGGAACCCTGACATCGCGGAGGAGCGGTGTCGCCTGCCTTTTTGCCCATGGCTTCCCGCATGGCCTGCATCATTTCTTCAAGGGTCGCCGGCTTGGCGACATATCCGTTCATTCCGGCGGCCAGGAAAGCTTCCTTGTCACCGGCCATGGCATAGGCGGTCAGGGCGATGATGGGGATGTCCCTTTTTGCGCCCAGCGTGGTGGAGCCGCGGATGATGCGTGTCGCCTCGACCCCGCTCATGACGGGCATCTGCACGTCCATGAGGATGCAGTCGATGTCGTTTGCCGCCAGCAGGTCAAGGGCCTGCCGGCCGTTTTCGGCCAGGATGACCGTGTGTCCGGCCTTCTCCAGCAGCTTTTGGGTGGGAATTCGATTGGAAGGGTCGTCCTCGACCAGAAGCACGCGCATGCCCGCACTATTGTCGCCGGGCGATGCGCTCATGGGGTTTGACGCATCGATCTTGAGCGTCCGCAAGGGCAGGACGACATGCACGCTCGTGCCTTCGCCGGGGGCGCTCTCTATGGTGATGGTTCCACCCATGAGCGCGACCAGCCTGTGCACGATGGACAGCCCCAGGCCTGCGCCCTGATACGTGCGGGTGAAGGAATTTTCGACCTGCCGGAACGGTTCGAAGATCTCGCCAAGCCTGTCTTCGGCGATGCCGATGCCCGTGTCCGTGACGCAGAAATGCACGCGGCAGGTGTCTTCGTCCTTTGCGGACAGGGCCGAGATATCCAACTCGACCCTGCCTCGCTGCGTAAATTTGAGGGCGTTGCCCACCAGATTGAAGAGCACCTGGCGTACCCGCATTTCATCTCCGAGCAAAATTCCGGGCATGCCCGGGGCAAGCCTGCATTCCAGAATCAGGCCTTTGTTTCTGGCCGTGACGGCGAAAAGTCCGGCCACGGAATCGATGATGTCCTGGATGTGGAAGGGAGCTTCGCGGATCTCCATCTTGCCCGCCTCCACCCTGGAGAGATCGAGAATGTCCGTCAGGAGTCTGGTCAGGCGGTTGGCGGCCTCTGCGGCCATGTGAATGTAGCTGGCCTGCTCGGCATCAAGGGGGGTGGTTTCCAGAAGCTGGAGCATGCCCAGGACCCCGTTGATGGGGGTGCGGATCTCGTGGCTCATGTTGGCCAGAAATTCGCTCTTGGCCTGGTTGGCGGCTTCCGCAGCCTCTTTAAGCTTGAGCAGGGCCTCTTCAGCCTCTTTTCTGCTGGTCAGGTCGATGTCCACGCAAAAGAGCTCCGGCTCGCCTCCCGCCTTTTCGACGATGGCATGGCTGGAAAAGACCACGACCCGGGAGCCGTCCTTGCGCATGAGAGTCAGTTCGCTGGCAGGGATGGGGATTTTTGTCTCGGCCATGGATCGCATGGCGGCTTTGACGTCCGCGCGTATTTCAGGCGGGATGATCAGATCGGTCAGTTTCGCCCCGATCGCTTCGTCCGCGCTGTATCCGTAAAGATTTTCCGAGGCCTGGTTCCAGTAACGCGCGATGCCGTCCATCCCATAACCTTGAACGGCGATTGCCGGGACCTGCTCAAAAAGTTTGCGAAACCGGGATTCGCTTTCCAGCAGGGCTTTTTCGGCCTCTTTGCGTTCGGTGATATCCTCAAGCGTGGCGATGATAGGTGATGGAGTTTGCTCCGGCGTTATGGGGTTGAACACGACCCGTAGGCTTTTTGTCACCCCTCCGGTAATGGAGGTGTATTCGTCCTCAAAGACAGCCACTTCGCCAGCCAGGGCTTTTTTGATGGTGTCGCGCATTTTCGGAGTACTTTGTCTTGCTGTATTGAAACCGATCAATTTTTCGCGTGTCGAGCCCATGATTTTTATGAACGGTTCATTGCAATCGACGATGGTTCCTTCGTGATCGAAAAAGATTATGGCCAGTGGAGAATGTTGAAAAATGATTTTGTGCCTGTGCTCGCTTTTTCGGAGTGCGTCTTCGGCCTGCGTGCGCCTGACAATGTCTTGTGCCAGGGATTCGGCCATGTTGTTGAAGGCTCCCGCCAAGACATCGACCTCGGTGATCTCGGGCGCCGGTCCCACCCTGACCGTGAGATCCCCCTGGCCGATACGCTTTGAAGCCTTGGCCATTTCCTCAAGCCGCATTCCTACCGTCCTGCCGCCAAGAAACCACCCGCTCAACATGGTCAGGCCGATGGTCAGGAACAGGATGCTGAAATCGCGCAGCATCCCGCTCTTTGCGTTGGCGTAGAACATGGCGCTGGGCGCGCCGACAAAAAAATACATGTAGGGGGGAGCGTCCGGGGACAGGCGCAGCTTCTGGAATGCGAGGATGCGCGTGACGCCGTCCGTGCCTGCTTCCAGGAGCAATCCTTCCGAAGGTCCGGATACGGCGTGCGCAAAGACCGAGGGTTTGATTGGTTTCCCAAGGCCGGTTGCGGAGTTTTCGGGATAACGGAAGAGCCGCAGCCCGTTCCTGTCGCAGACGCCGACGAAAGAATTTTCCGGAAAGCGGGTGTGCTTGAACAAGTCCCCATACGTGTCGAGGCGGATAGAGGTCAGCAGGACACCTCTGATTTCGCCCTGATCGTTCAGGACGGGATACCCGAAGGTGAAGACAGGGATGTGCAGGGTCACGCCGAGGATATATTCGCCGGGGGCAAAGGCCTTTGTGGAGAGCGTGTCCTTGAAATGCCTCGTATGGGCGAAGTTCGCAGGTTTGCGCGCGTTGCCGGAAGCTACAATATTACCGCTTAGGTCAACCAGGTGGAGGGCCGCGTAGCCTGGATTTATTTTGAGCAGGTTGGCGAAGAGACGAGTGCATGCCTCTGTCTCGGCCTGGCGCACTTCGGGCAGCAAGGCCAGGCCTTCAAGGAAAGTTTTTGTGGTCAGAGTGGTTTGTGTCTGCATTTCGGCAAGCTGGCGGGAAAAAGCCTGCAGTTTCTGCTCGGCGTTGGAGACCGCCCTCTGGCGGTTGTCCAATCCGGCAAAGACAATGATGACGATGGCGGGGAGCGCCGCCATGAGAAAGAGGATGGCGAGCTTCTTTTTGATGGAGCCATGCAACAGGCGATCGAACATGAAGCCTCCGAATATGCGAGGTGGCGTTTATGGCGAGGTTATAAACGCGTGCCGCGTGAAAAGAGCGCCTTGCACCAAGGGCACTACGTGCACGAAGGGCTTTGCCCGGAGTCGCGCCGGTCATGGCGACTCCGCTGGATGTAAAAATATGTAACCTACCTTTTCCGCACGCGAAAGGGGAAATTTGAAACTGATCCGCCCAGGGACTGCTTGCGCAGGATTGTAAAGCCAGGCGGAGCGATGGGAGCCACTATGCCTGCACCATCAGCGCGTTGAGCAGTTCAGCCTGTTTGTTGGCGGTGGAGTCGATCTGTAGAGGGTGCCGCACAAGATCATCAACTGGTCGATCCGGGCGGCGATGCGGTGTTGTTCGTAAATGTATTTGACATGAGCCTGGCTCTAAAACGTCAAAGTAGCGAGGGTCAGGGGTAGGCCCGCACAGCCTGGCAATGCCGTCAGGTGCGGCAAAGGCGGTGTTGAAGTGTTGTTCCAGAAGGTTGCGGTGTGTTTATTCCTCGCCGCCCTCCGGGTTGCCGAATTCTGCTTCAAGCTCCTCTATCGAGGGCAGACTCGGTTTCAGATTTTCCGGCAGGGCGCGGGTGAGCTGGTATTCCGAAACACCCATCGGTTTGTGGATATCGCTCAAGGCATACTCCACCACAACGCGATCCCGTGTTTTGCAGAGCAGAATGCCGATGGTCGGCTCATCCCGCTCGCCGCGTAGCTGCTCGTCCACCGCTTTCAGATAAAAGTTCAGCTTGCCCGCATACTCCGGTTCGAACTCGCCGGTCTTGAGTTCAATGACTACATAGCAATGGAGCTTGATGTGATAGAAGAGCAGGTCGAGGAAGAAATCCCGCTCGCCCACCTGCAAACCTTTCTGTCGTCCCACATAGGCGAAACCGGCTCCCAGTTCCAAGAGGAACGTTGTTATATGGTCGGTCAGCGCCTTTTCCAGCTCCCGCTCGTTGTAGTCTTCAGTCAGCGTCAGAAAATCGAAATTGTAGGGATCTTTAATCAGCTGTTGCGCCAAATCCGATTGCGGTGCCGGTAGCGTTACCGAAAAATTGGTGATCGCCTTGCCATCGCGCTGGTACAGGCCGCTCTCAATCTGATGCGTGAGCACATTGCGGCTCCAGTTGTGCTCGATGGTTTTGTTCACATAGTAGAGCGCTTCGGCGACGTCCTTACACTTGGAAATGATCTCCCGGTTGTGCCCCCAGGGAATTCGCACCAATTGGGCC
>Ga0265295_1005744_pt1 | contig 15557 bp, 16 predicted proteins | sample Munlansysbiofilm_FD_192503 | JGI IMG/M metagenome (GOLD analysis project Ga0265295, IMG submission 192503) | Leachate microbial communities from a municipal landfill in Southern Ontario, Canada - Methane capture system biofilm | ecosystem: Engineered > Solid waste > Landfill > Unclassified ... | reverse complement strand
TGGGAGATCATGGCCGAGTCCAGGTCCACGCCCACGGCACGCACGCCGTCGCGGGTGAACGCCGCGCAATAATCGCCCGTGCCGCAGCCCAGGTCCAGAACCGGCCCTCCGAGGTCTCCCAGGCGGTGCGTCAAGTAGGCATAAACACCCGGACTGAAAGGAAAAATTCGGTCATACCAGACAGCGAACTTGGAATACATGGACATGACGGCCTCCTGGAATACGTGTGAATGCGAACGTACTGGATATGTCCTCCCCGCTCAGAGGTCCAGTCCGAAGGAAAGCAAACGGGGGACACGAACCGGGACTCCGTATGAAAGTGGACGAAAATCATCCACAAAATGGTTGATAATCATCCATCTGATGGACGATTATCAACCATTTTTCCAATCTAATTTATACATAATATTCTAATATTATTTCTTATTCTTACAGAAGCCCATCCATCTCTCCATTCAAATTGCTTTCCATTGCGCGGTTCAGTATTGCCATTAAAAAATTTGTCTGAGTACACACTCAATACGCCCACTCACGAGGAAAACCCCAGATATGAACATCACAACGCATGGAAGTCAGCAACTCCTCATCAAGAACATCCTCCAGGCCCCGATTCAGGACCACCCTGATCAGGAGATCGTCTACGCAGGCACCCTGCGCTTCACCTACGCGCAGTTCCGGGAGCGCGTGGCTAGGCTCGCGGCCATGCTGCTGGCCCAGGGCGTAAAGGCCGGCGATACCGTGGCCGTCATGGACTACGACAGCCATCGCTATCTGGAATGCTACTTCGCCATCCCCATGATCGGCGCGGTCATGCACACCATCAACATCCGCCTCTCCCCGGAGCAGATGGTCTATACCATCGGGCACGCCGAGGATGACGTCATCCTCGTCAACACGGATTTCCTGCCCCTCCTGGAGCAGATCAAGGGCCGGCTCGACACCGTGGAAAAATTCATCCTGCTCTCGGACACTGGCGACACGCCCGCGACCACCCTGCCCCTGGCCGGAGAGTACGAAGCCCTGCTCGCCGCAAGCACGCCCCTGCGGGAATTCCCGGACTTCGACGAGAACACCCGGGCCACGACCTTCTACACCACCGGTACCACCGGGCTGCCCAAAGGCGTGTTCTTCAGCCACCGCCAACTCGTCCTGCACACCCTGGCCAGCATCGCCGCGCTGGGCTCCAACGCCACCCAGGGCCGCTTCCACCGCGAAGACGTGTACATGCCCATCACGCCCATGTTCCATGTCCACGCCTGGGGCATCCCGTACATGGCCACCATGCTCGGCGTGAAGCAGGTCTATCCCGGCAAGTACATCCCGGAAGTCCTGGCGCGGCTCATCGCCACCGAAAAGGTGACCTTCAGCCATTGCGTGCCGACCATCCTGCACATGCTTCTGTCCGACCCCAAATGCGCACAATACAATCTTGCCGGCTGGAAGGTGATCATCGGCGGCGCGGCCATGCCCAAGGCCATCTGCGCGGCGGCCCTGGACCGGGGCGTCGACGTCTACACCGGCTACGGCATGTCCGAGACCTGCCCCATTCTGAGCCTCGCGCACCTCTCCGACGCCGAACTTACGCTTGACCGCGAAAGCCAGATCGCCCTGCGCACGCGCACGGGCAAGGCCCTGCCCATGGTCCGCCTGCGTCTGGTGGACGACAACGGGACCGAAGTGCCCAGCGACGACAAGACTCCCGGCGCCCTGCAGGTCCGCGCACCCTGGCTGACCGCGTCCTACCTGAAAGACGAGAGCAACTCCAAAAAACTGTGGACCGACGGCTGGCTGAACACGGGCGACGTGGCCTGCCGAAGCGCATCGGGCAGCCTGCGCATCACGGACCGCACCAAGGATGTGATCAAGGTCGGCGGGGAGTGGATCAGCTCGCTGGAGCTCGAAGACATCATCCTGCAGCACCCGGACGTGGCCGAGACCGCGGTCATCGGCAAGCCGGACCTGCGCTGGGGCGAAACTCCGCTGGCCCTGGTGGTGCCCAGGAAAGGCGCGACGCCGCAGGAAAAGGAGATCGCCCAGCACGTGAAGAGCTTTGTGGACAAAGGCGTGCTGCCCAAGGAAGCCATTCTGCTCAAGGCCCGCCTGGTCGAGGCCATCACCAAGACCAGCGTTGGCAAGATCAGCAAGGTGACCATGCGCGAGTTGTATCTGAAGGATGATGAGTGATTTTTTACGATGAAATGACCAAGGCCTCTCCGGCAAAAACCGGGGAGGCTTTTTTTTATGAACGCCGCAAACAGCGAAAAAAAACGGGCTCGCCTGACCTTGAAATTACCGCTCAGGCTCCTCATTCCCGCCCTCTCCCCAGACTGTCGCCACCACATCCCGCACGGCCCGCAAAACAGGCTCGCCCTTCCTGGCTTCCCGGCACGCAAAGGACAACGGCAGGCCCAGCCGCTCTCCTGGCCAGATTGCGAACTGCCCGCGCTCCCGGCCGGCAAGCGCCTCGTCCTCGCGCATGAGGGTCACGCCTTCTCCGGCAAGGACCAGGGCGCGCAGAATGCTTTCGTGATCGGCCTCGATGCGTTTCTGCGGGTGCTGCCCGAGCTCGGAGAATTTCCGATCCAGGATGTCCAGGAAAGGACAATTATGGGCCATCCAGACCCAGGGCATGGCCGCGATCTCCGGCCATCCGGCGCTCTCCAGCCGCGCGGCCCATGCGGCCGGGCCCACGACGCGAAAGGGAATCCGGGCCAAGGTCGTCGCCAGCACGCCTTCTTCCGAAATCTCGCCATACGCGAATCCCGCATCCAGTACGCCCCGACGCACATCGCGCACGATTTCCCAGGAATTGGAATTGGCCAGGGACATGGTGATGCCCGGATAATCCGTGCGCATCAGGGCCGAAATCTCGACCAGGCGAATGAAGACCGAGTCCGTGTTGATGCCGAGGGTAATCTGGCCGTTCAACTCGCCGCTCATGTTCCTGGCCGCGCCGAGCAGCGACTCGGCATCATCGAGGATGCGCCGGACGCGGCCCAGGAGCTTCTCGCCTTCCCGGGACAGGATCATGCCCTTGGGCGTGCGATGAAAAAGGACAACGCCAAGCTCCCCCTCCAGTGCCTTGATGTGGCTGCTGACCGCAGGCTGGCTGACGAAAAGGCGCTCGGCCGCGCGGGTCAGATGCTTCTCTTCGGCCACGGCCACAAAAGTCCGCAGATGGTGCAAATCCATATTTTCTCCATAACGAAATCAGAACGGCATCATCACATAATCACATTGGATTGAAAACAACGTCCGGTGGTACCTCCGCACGCATCAACCAAGGAGGACCTCATGGACATGACTCGACTGGCAGGCATGCTGCGCTATTTCCTGATCCCCGAAGACAGCATCCTGACCCGGCCCGAAACGCAATGCTTCGCGGGCGGCGCGATTTCGGCATGCAAGACGTTGATCTGGATCGCCCTGGCCCTGGGACTCGGCTTTCTGCTGGCCCGGCTGCACTGACCGCGTGCGGCGACAGGAATCGAACGCCGGGAACGATACCGATGCGGAATGGAGAGTCATCCGGAGTCGACCGGCTCATGACGCATCAAAAAAAAACGGTTCCTGTGAAAACAAAAATTTCAGTTCATCAAACCCGCGCTTGGAGGTAGTGTCTCCTCAACACGTTCGAAGGAGGAAAACATGAAAGCGCAACTCTTGCAAACATACGGGGATACGCCCGATTTTCGGCTGGCGGATATCGACGTTCCCGCAGTCAAACCCGGTCATGTGCTGGTGCGCGTGGCCGCGACCAGCGTGAATCCCATCGATATCAAGATCCGGAAGATGAAACCGGCCTTCGCCCCGGCGCTGCCCGCCATTCTGGGCATGGACGTAGCCGGGACGGTAGTGGCCGCAGGCGGTGGTGTGAGCGGCCTCAAGCCCGGCGATGAGATCTTCGGCTGTGCGGGAGGGCTTGCGGACATGCCCGGCGCCCTGGCTGAATACATGCTGGCCGACGCGAGGCTGATGGCCCTCAAACCGGCGAACCTCTCCATGGAGCAGGCGGCGGCGCTGCCGCTGGTGACCATCACGGCCTGGGACGCGCTCTTCGACCGGGCCGGGATCACGGCCGGGCAGTTCGTGCTGATCCATGCGGGGGCGGGCGGGGTGGGCCATGTGGCCGTGCAGCTGGCCAAATCCTGCGGAGCCCGCGTGGCCACGACCGTGTCTTCGGCGGACAAGGCCGAACTGGCCCGGTCCCTGGGCGCGGACGAGATCATCAACTACCGCGAGGAGAAGCCCGAAGAGTATGTCGCAAGGCTTACCGGCGGACGAGGCTTCGACGTCGTCTTCGACACCGTGGGCGGAGCCAACCTGGACGCGTCGTTCCTGGCGGCCGGACCTGGCGGGGTGGTCGTCTCCACCAACACCCGCTCCACGCATGACCTATCAGCCCTGCACGCCAAGGCCCTGACCCTGTCGGTGGTCTTCATGCTCCTGCCGCTCGTCACCGGCCAGGGCCGCGAGCGCCACGGCGAGATCATGGCCCAGGCCGCCGCGCTGGCCCACGGCGGCAAGCTCAGGCCGCATCTGGACAGGACATTTCCTCTGGAGGACATCGCAAAAGCCCACGAGTTCCTGGACAGCGGACGGGCCGTGGGCAAGGTCGTGATCCAGGTCGCATGATCCTGACCGACGAGGCGACCCCGGTGCGTCCGGGGCCGCCCCCGAGTTGCCCGGCGGAGGATCGTGCTTATTTGAGTGCGTCGGCATTTTTCGCCATGCAACCAACCCACCGGAGCCCGACATGCACCAGCCCTCCATCGATCCCGAGCGTTTTTTCTCCCACCGGGGTGTGAACCGCCTCCAGACCCTGCTCCTGCTCGGCCTCATGACCGGCTACGCTTGGCTGGTGAGCTGGCTGCTGTGGGGAGCGGACGGATTGTGGTTCGTCCTTGTCTGGGGCGCGATCCTGCTCCTCTTTTCCCCGCAGCTCTCGGGCCGCTGGGTGCTCCGGATGTACGGCGCAAGGCCCGTCCCCCCCGCCCAGGCCGCCCAATATCATCAGGCCCTGGCCGTCCTCGCGCAGCGGGCCGGCCTGCCCGGGCCGCCGTCTCTGTGGTGGGTGCCGAGCCCGATGGTCAACGCCTTCGCCGTCGGCCATCGGGACGAGTCCGCCATCGCCGTGACCGACGGCCTGCTGCGCACGCTCTCCCCGCGCGAGCTGGTCGCGGTCCTGGCCCATGAAGCCGCGCACATCGCCCACGGCGACCTCTTCGTCATGAGCCTTGCCGACACCATCTCCCGCATCACCTCGGCCATGAGCTTCGCGGGCCTCATCCTCATCTTCCTGTCCCTGCCCCAGGCTCTGGCCGGCGGCGACGTGGACTGGTGGCCGCTCATCCTCCTGGCGGCCGCCCCGCAGGTCAACCTGCTGGCCCAGCTCGGACTGTCCCGCACCCGCGAGTTCGACGCGGACCTGACCGCCGCCCAGTTGACCGGCGACCCCCAGGGGTTGGCCTCGGCCCTAGTCAAGCTGGAGAGGATCGAGCGCGGCTTTCTGCGCCGCATCTTCCTGCCCGGACAAGGCCTGCCCGAACCCTCATGGCTGCGCACCCACCCCACCACGGAGGAGCGGGTTAAGCGTCTCATGGACCTTCAGCGAAGTTCGCGCGAGCCCTGGTCCCAGAGCTACCAGTTCGAGCCGCCCGCTTTCCCGCATGTCCGCCTGCGACAGCGCCCAAGAGGGGGCTGGTGGGGGTACTGGCACTGAGTGACGCGTGAAAATGATGTTGTCTTTCGGACCGGACAGGTTCAAAATAAATGACGTCAGTCACGCTGGCAGCTCTTTCACCCGTCACCATCAAATGGCCACACCTATCCCTGGCCGAATAGAGGTCCATTGTGCCCAATCTTTCCTCCGTGCCCACGACAGGCCGCACCCTTGACCACGCCGCGTCCATCTACGACCTCGTCGAGCCGCTGCTGCTCCTTGGCAAACAGGCTGAATACGAACGCGACATCATTACCCTGCTTGAAATCCGGCCCACGGACCGGATTCTGGACCTGGGTTGCGGCACCGGCACCCTGACCCGATCCATCGCCGATCGGCTCGACGCCTCCGCCGGCGGACAAGCCGTGGGCATCGACGCGGCGGCGAAGATGATCCAGGTGGCCAGGAACAAGCGCTCCTGTCCCACCGTGTGGTTCACGCCCATGGCGGCCGAGGTGCTCGATTTCGAGGACGAGAGCTTTGACGCCGTGGTTTCAAGCCTGTTTTTCCATCACGTCGACGCCACGCTCAAGCTGAGCGCCATCAAAGAGGCGTTCAGGGTCCTGCGTCCGGGAGGAAAGCTCATCATCGCGGACATGCACACCCCGACCACGTTCATGGGCGCGCTCATTTCACATGTCTCCAGGTGGTTCTTCATGCAGCCCCAGATCGGGGAAAACATCCGGGGCATTCTCCCGCAGCTCATGGTTCAGGCCGGGTTTCCCGAGCCGAGCATCGAGGCGCGCTATTTCGGCTACGTCGCCGTGTTTGCAACCCGGAAGCCCTGAATGGACATCATCGACCTGCTCGGGGGTGCCCCCCACGGCTCCACCGTACCGAATCTCGAAGCGGAGCTTCGGGCCGGACTTGAGCTGTACTGGAACCGCGCACACATCATCCTGGACCACAGCGGCGTGAATCTGGCCGCCCCCGGGCCGAACTATTACCAGCTCCGGCACAATTTCTTCTCCGCCCTCTTCCTGCTTTCCTTCCAGCGCGCAGGCATCAGCCCGGCCCGCCGGAGATGCTACGTGGCCGTCGACCAGTGCCTGCGCGGCATGGTCACCGGCTGCGACAACATCCTGGACAACGAATACAAGATGACCCTGGACACGGACCTTGCGGGCACGCGGTTCAGGTCCATCGTGGACATCATGGTTTCGGACCGCATCCTGTTCGACATTCTGCTGGACGTGCACGAACAGGACGCGGTTCCCCTCGAGCTGGTCCGCCGGGCTCACGCCGCGTCCCTGCAAGCCCTGACCCGCAGCGGCGCGCAGGAAGCATCCGAAGAGCAAGGCATAATGACCATGCTGGCACCGGAGCGGATCCTGGAAGAAATCCACCATCTGAAAACGGGCCTCCTCTTCCAGTGCGTCTGGGCCATCCCCCTGGTCCTGGAACCGGAACGTGAGCCCATCGCGGGCCCGCTGTCCAAAGCCTTGTACCGCATCGGCATGGGCTGTCAGGTGCTCGACGACATGGTCGACCTCAAGGCGGACATCGCCGACCGGCGGCACAATTATCTGGCGTCGCTCATTGTCCACCGGGCCCAGGACCAGGACGCGGCCAAGGCCGAACTGGCCCGGGCCGTCGACTCGCGCACGCTGCTGGAAGGGCACCCGCAGGCGCGGCGGGAAGCGACCGAGCAGGCGCTGAGCTATCTCGGGCAAGGGCTGCGCGCCCTCCTCGGCCCGGACGGCGAGGTGCTCGTCCCGGCGGCCATCCACTTTCTGGTCCAGCGCATCGGCGCCCAGGACCTCCTCGCTCAGGAGCACGGGTCATGAATTTCCTGCTGTGGTGGGGAGTGGCGTGGCGCTTTTTGTGGCGTTCTCGAAAATCCACCGGCACGCTGGCGGCCATGATCGTCTCGGCCGTGGCGACGCTCATCTTTCTCGACGCCTTGTCCATAGGCGTCAGCGACGCCATGATCCGCAACTCGGTCAGCCTCGTTTCCGGACACGTCATGGCCGAGCACATCCCGGCCGGCATTGCGCCGGAAACGCTGCGCATCGCCGGAGTGCAGCACGTCCTCAAACGCAGGACAAGCCAGGTCTGGCTGCGCCATGGCGGTCAAATGGCCGCCACGGCCCTCGTGACCGTCGACCCGGATGCGGAACGCAATGCCACGGCCCTGTGGCGCAAGACCTCGGCCGGCCGCTATCCCAGGGCCGGACAAAAGGAGCTGTTTCTGGGCGAAGCCGTGGCGCGCACATTGGGTGTGAATATCGGTGACACGGTGCTGGTCGGGACCACTCCGACCCGGACGGGCCGGGAGCTGGTGCTTTGCGGAACGTTTCGCACCGGCATCGCCCCCCTGGATCAAGGCCTGTCCTTTTGTCCAAACCTTCAGGCAGGCGCAAGGGACGACTGGGACGCCGCCCTGTTTCTGGCCGACGGCGTCTCCGCGGAGAGCGTGCAGGGCAACCTGCGGCTTCCGGCCTCCGCGACCGTGACCACATGGGCCGAGCGCATGCCCGACCTCAAGCAGCTCATCGACCTGAACTCCCTGTGCATGCTGCTGGTCATGATCCTGGTCTTTTTCATCGTCTCGCTGGGCATTGCCTGCGCTTTTGTCATCTTTATCCTGAAGAATATCCGTGAACACGGGATCATGAAATCCATGGGCGTGTTCTCCGGCGAGACGGTGCTGCTCCTGGTGCTGGAAATCAGCGGGCTGACGCTCGCCGCCTCGGCGGTCGGCGTGGCGCTGGGATGCGCCCTGACCTGGCTGGTGGCCGGTCCCGGAGTGGACCTGGGCGCCCTGACCTCGCACAATCAGTATTTCGCGGTCTCCGGCGTCATCCATCCCCGGCTCACCCTACTCAGCCTTGCTCTCCCGCCCCTGCTGGCCCTGCTTTTCGCCCTCCTGGCCGGCATCTGGCCCATGTGCATGATCGCGAGGCAACGTCCGGCCGAAGTGCTGCGGAGCATCTGAAATGATCACAATAACAGGAGTCACCAAGGCCTACGCCTCGTCTCGCGGACTGGTTCCCGTGGTGGACGGGGTGTCTTTCAGCCTGGATGCGGGGCGGAGCCTGGCCATGATGGGCCGGTCCGGCTCGGGCAAGACAACCCTCCTGTATCTGATCGGGGGCCTGGAGCGGCCCGATAGCGGGCAAATTTTCTGCCTTGATCAGCCGGTGCATAGCCTGACGGGTCGCTCTCTGGCAGGGTTTCTGAGGAAGGAGGTGGGGTTTTTGTTCCAGTTCGGCAATCTGCTGTCCTACCTGACCGTGGCCGAAAATGTGGCCTTTCCGCTCCGCCTCAACAATGTTCCGGTGGCGGAATGCACCCGGCGCGTGCACGAACTGCTGGAGAAAATCGGACTGGCCTCCGCCGCCGGCGCCCTGCCCCGCGAGCTCTCCGGAGGTGAGATCCAGCGCGTTGCCTTCGCCAGAGCCGTGGCCCATCGCCCCCGCATGCTCCTGGCCGACGAGCCTACGTCCAGTCTTGATTCCGGCACCGCATACGCCCTCATGGATCTCATGTTCCGGATCGGCCGGGAAGAAGGTCGAACCACGCTGGTCGCGACCCATGATCCGGCCGTGACTGCGCTTGCCGACCGCACCTTGCACCTGCAGGATGGCAAAATCGTTGAAGAGAATGATGACTGAATCGGCCCGAACTTTTCCGCCTAGTGCGACGTCAAAAAAACATCATACATGCCCCGAAAATCCTCGACGACCGTGGGCGTAAGCCAGCGTTCCAAGGCCTGCCTGTACTGGGGCGAACCTCGATGCCGGAGCAGAATTCCGTTGACGCGATGGATCATGGCCGTGCCCCAAACGGTGCGTGGCGCCGCAATGCGGCCCTGCAGGGGAACCATGCTTTCCCGCAATGGTGCGATGGATATCCGGTCTTCCAGGTTCTTCATCCGTGCGCTGTACACCGCCTCGAAAGGGTAGGCGAGGATCCCGTCCACCCGGCCCAGAAGCAGCATCTCAAGCAGGCTTTCAAAAAGATTTGATCCCTGATTGACAACCACGCGGGACAAATCCGGAGACGAGAGCAGAACGGAATCAAGCTCCGGACCGTACGACCTGTCAGCGGCCACGCCCAGGCGTTTGCGGGCGATGAAAGCACGCAGGCTGACGTGCCCGCCCAGCCCCAGGGACTCCTGCTCCCCGGCCCGGACCACGAGACAGACCGGAGGAACCAGAACGCACGGCACGGAATACTGCATCACCCGGTCACGCTGCGGATTGGGAATGATGCCCACGGCCAGAACGTTCCGTCCGTTTTCCATCCAGTTGAGGGTCCGGCTCAGGTTGGCGGTGACGATCGAGTGTTTGAATTCGACCAGTTCGCGACCCATCAGTTCGTGAATCATGTCCGAGATGCCCAGGCCGGCATAAGGGCCGCTGGTGATGCGCAGGGGCGGGAATTCGGCATGCATCCACGTCACTTCATCACGCGATTGCGCCATGGCCACGCAGGGCAGGAAAACAACCAAAAACAGCAGAGTAGTCCTGAATGATTTCGAAAACATAGCCGAATTGTAAGACAAGCAGCATAAAACAGCAACATTCGAACGCCATGTCTTACAAATCGTCGGCAAGCGATTTTCATGCTCACTTCCGGCATTCCAAAGCCGTAAATGCCACATTTTTCCTTTATTTGCGGCCAAGTCGGGCTTATGCTCCCGCCAAAAAGAAGGAGGAGAAATGTCGCACCATTCGCATCGCTCGGGATATTCCGAGCTGACCGACCGGCTGAACCGCTGCCCGCAGGGGGCTCCCCCCTCCGAATCCCTGCACAAGATCCTGAAAATCCTCTTTTCCGAGCGCGAGGCCGAGCTCATCGCCATCCTGCCCATCAAGCCGTTCACGGCCGCAAAGGCGGCTGAAATATGGAAGATGGACCCGGTCCAGGCCAGGAACATCCTCGAAGATCTGGCCGGGCGGGCCATGCTCGTGGACATCGACGGCGAGGACGGGCGGACGACCTATGTCCTGCCCCCGCCCATGGCCGGTTTCTTCGAATTTTCCATGATGCGCACGCGCGGCGACATCGACCAGAAAGCCCTGGGCGAACTCTTCTATCAGTACCTGAACGTGGAGGAGGATTTCATCAAGGCCCTCTTCGTCGACGGCGAGACGCAGCTCGGCCGCGTCTTCGTACAGGAGCCCATGATCCCGGCCGGGAGTGCCGTGCACGTCCTCGACTACGAGCGGGCCAGCGAGGTCATCCGCACCGCCAGCCACCTGGCCATCAGCACCTGCTACTGCCGCCACAAGATGCAGCACATGGGGCGGGACTGCGACGCGCCCAAGGACATCTGCATGACCTTCAACACCTCGGCGGCTTCCCTCTCGCGCCATGGCCATGCCCGGCACGTGGACACAGCCGAGTGCCTGGACCTGCTGGACCTGGCCCAGGAGCACGGACTGGTGCAGTTCGGGGAAAACGTGCGCGAGCGCGTCAACTTCATCTGCAACTGCTGCGGCTGCTGCTGCGAGGCCATGATCGCGGCCCGCAAGTTCGGCAACCTCCACCCCGTGCACACCACAAACTTTCTGCCCGTGGTGGACGAGGATCCGTGCAACGGCTGCGGCAAATGCGCGAGCGCCTGCCCGGTGGAGGCCATGAGCATCGTGTCCGCCAACGACCCTCGGCAGCCCAAACGCAAAAAGGCCCGCGTGGACGAGAACATCTGCCTGGGCTGCGGAGTCTGCGTGCGGGCCTGCCCGGAAAAGGCCCTGTCCCTCGAATCGCGTGAAAAGCGGGTCATCACGCCGCTCAACTCCGTGCACCGCACCGTGGTCATGGCCCTGGAGCGCGGCAAGCTGCAGGATCTCATCTTCGACAACCGCGTGCTCTGGAACCACCGCGCCCTGGCCGCCGTGCTTGGCGTGATCCTCAAGCTTCCGCCCGTGAAGCAGGTCATGGCCACGACGCAGATCAAGTCGCGGTTCATGGAGTATCTGGTGAAAAAGTGTCCGGTCTGAGCAGCGGGGAGATGCGTCACAGCACTCCGAGCACCAGATACACGCAAAGCATCACGCCCATGAAACCGACCACCGCGTTTATGCCCATGGCCGCCTTGGTGTTATAGCCGAGCGGGATGTCCATCTCGTGCAGCGTGGCCAGAAAATGGCGATGCTGCAGCACCGAATAGACCTCGACAAAGGCGCCAAGCAGGATGAAGCCGATGCCGCCGATGAAGGACAGATGACGCTGGGCTCCGAGCCCGCCCTGCACGCCCAAAAGCTGCATGTAGAGGCCGAAACGCTCCACCACGAAGCCGAAAGCCATCAGGGAAATGCCTGTCCTGTTCCAAGAGAAGAGAGTCCGTTCCGCGGCGAAAAGAACGCGGGGGTCTGTCTGGCCGATCATTATGCCTCCGTGTGAGAACAAAAAAACGTAAGGAAAGGCCGCTACATGGCCCCGCGCCCCAGGTTCACGCCCGTGGCCTCGGCCGCGCGGATGAGCTGATGGTCCACCGGCACGGTACGGCACAGCCCGGCCAGCTCCGAGAGGGGCACGAGCACGATATCCGGGGTTTTGAGGGCCACCATGGTCCCGAAATCCCCGCGCGCCGCCGCGTCCACGGCCGCCGCGCCCAGCCGCGTGCCCAGCACCCGGTCGAAGGCCGTGGGCGAACCGCCGCGCTGGATATGACCGAGGACCGTGGTGCGCACTTCCAGCGGAATCCGTTCCCTGATCCGACAGGCCAGATAAAAGCCGACGCCCCCCAGCTGCTCCACGCCCTGCAGCCGCGTCGTGGCCGTGCTCTGGGTGATGCGATCCCCGCCTTCCTCCCTGGCCCCTTCCGCGACCATGATGATGCTGAACGGACTTTTGCCGCGAATGCGGTGCTGGATCTTGGCCACCACGTTATCAAGGTTGTAGGGAATCTCGGGGATGAGGATGATGTGCGCGCCCCCGGCCAGTCCCGCCTCCAGGGCGATCCATCCGGCATTGCGGCCCATGACCTCAAGGATCATGACCCGGTCGTGGCTGCGACCTGTCGTGTGCAGACGGTCCATGGCGTCACAGGCGACCTGCACGGCGGTCTGGAAACCGAAAGTGTAGTCCGTGCCTTCGAGGTCGTTGTCGATGGTTTTGGGGATGCCGACCACGGGCATGCCCATCTGCTGAAATGTATGCGCCAGCTCCAGGGTGCCCTCGCCGCCGACCACGAAAAGGCAATCCAGCCCCAGCGACGTGAACGTGTCCATGGCCTGCGCGGAAAGGTCGCGGACCGTGATCTGTCCATCTTCGTCGAACTCACGGTAGGCGAAGGGGTTGCCCTTGTTGGTGGTGCCGAGGATCGTCCCACCCAGGGTCAGGATGTCCTTGGTGTTGGAGGTGGTCAGCCGCATGGTCCGACCGAAGATGAGGCCGTCGAACCCGTTCTCGATCCCCAGCACTTCAGCCCCGTACTGTATGACCGCCGTCCGGGTCACGGCCCGGATCACGGCGTTGAGACCGGAGCAATCACCCCCGCCGGTCAGGATTCCTACACGCTGTAAACCCATGATGCCCCCTTCCAATTGATCATTTCAAATCGAGGAGCAGATAGCAGCCCGACCCTGCCCTCGTCCACTGCCGTACAGGCGTCCGCCATGGGAATGAAGCACATGCGCATTCTCATCACCTCACATTCCAAGTTGATGAAAACCGGAGGGCGGAAAAAGACCTGCTTTGACGGAGTGTATCCCCCAATTGGCGAAGCTCCGTAAAACATGGCAGATTATGCCATCGCAACACAGGAGGGAGCATGCCTACCCGAAACATTGTTTTGACCCAGCACCAGTCCTCGTTCGTGGAAGAGCTTGTCGCTTCGGGCAAGTACCAAAATGCCAGCGAGGGACTGCGCCTTATGGCGCAACGGGAAATGAAGCGTCTATGCGACTCGAGGTGCTGCGCCAGGCAATCCTCGTCGGTATCGGCGATGTCGAGAGCGGAAGATTCACTGAATTCAGCGACCAGACCTCATTGCGTGGGCACATTGTCGGGCTGACGACTCAACCCGCACAAGACGCTTAAGACATGGAGTGGACAATCCGGCTTTCAGCGCAGGCCGAACAGAATATGCGCTCAATCCTTGTCTGGACCGGTAACAATTTTGGGGCAGCGCAAGCAGGAGTCTATGCAATGGCCTTGAGTTCGGCCCTTGAAGCCCTGCTTGACGGTCGCGAAATCCTAGACATGAAAATTCGTCCTGAACTTGGGCCAAACATCAGGACCCTGCACGTCGCACGACAGGAACGCAACGGACGACACTTCATCATTTTTCGGATCACCGTTTCCTCTGTCATAGATGTGCTGCGAATACTGCATGACAGCATAGACCTGCCGAGGCATATTGCAACTGGGATCTGAAGCGCAGATGGCTGCCACCCATCATGATTTTCCTCGTCCCACCTCAAGCCGAAAAAAGGCCGGCGAACCGGCCCCGTTATCCTTATGCTTCGGACGTGGTCGGGTCGATGATGGTCTTGACTTCGCTCACGCTGTTGGCCGGGAAGCCGCCTTTGGTGGCGTGCTCGCGCACGGCCGCTTCGCTTGGGGCGATGTATACGCAATAAATCTTGTCCGCAGTCACGAAACTCTCCACCCACTGGATGGACGGCCCCATTTCCTTGAGCACGCCGCAGGAATGCTGGGCGATGCCCTGCAGGGTTTCGGCGGTCATGTTGCCCGCGCCGGGGATCTCGCGTTCGATGATGTACTTCGGCATACAGTCTCCTCTGGGTTAAAAGTCCGTATCGCATGGATGGCTTTCTGAAAAAAAGCCCCCTTCGGGTCATACAAAAACGCGGCCAAAAGTACGCTTGATCCGAAAACCGCCCCCACTGCCTGCCTGTCCGGCCTGCGCGCCACGCCATGTGAAGTTCAATGATGCGCATTCGGGCTCCGGCCTGTGTCCATAATGACCAGATTCCGCGGCCCCGACTGTGTCAAAAAGATCCAGACAAAACAGCGGGGCGCCCTTCATGCCAAAATCACACCTCTCATTCCAGAGCCTGATCCAGATCCGCCAGGATATCGTCGATGTGTTCGATGCCCACGGAAAACCGGACCAGATCCGGGGTGATGCCCCCTGCCGCCTGCTCCGCTTCCGAGAGCTGGGAATGGGTGGTGCTGGCCGGGTGGATAGCCAGGCTCTTGGCGTCGCCGACATTGGCCAGGTGCGAGACCAGGCGCAGACGATTGATAAAATCCCGTCCGGCCTCAAGCCCGCCCTTGACCCCGAACACGACCATGCCGCCGAAGCCGCGCGGAAACATGGTCCGGGCCAGTTCGTAGGACGGATCGCCCGGCAGACCCGGATAGCGCACCCAGGACACCTTGGGGTGTCCGGCCAGAAATTCCGCCGCCTGCAGGGCGTTCTCGCTGTGCCGCTCCATGCGCAGGGCCAGGGTTTCAAGCCCCTGCAGGAAGATCCAGCAGTTGTCGGGCGAAAGGCACGCGCCGAGGTTGCGCAAGGGGACGAGGCGCATGCGCATGATGAAGGCCAGCGGACTGAGCTCGCCCAGGTCATGGGCGTAGCGCAGGCCGTGGTAGGACGGGTCGGGCTCGTTGTAGAGGGCGAATTTGGGGTCGGTCCAGTTAAAGGTCCCGCCGTCGATGACCGCCCCGCCGATGGCCGTGCCGTGCCCGCCGATCCATTTGGTCAGCGAATGCACGACGATGTCCGCCCCGTATTCCAGCGGCCTGAACAGATAGGGAGTGGTGAAGGTCGCGTCCACCACCAGGGGCAGGTTGTGCTCATGGGCGATGGCGGACAGGGCTTCGATGTTGGCCACATCGAGGGCCGGGTTGCCGATGACCTCGGTGAAGATGAGCCGGGTGCGCTCGTTTATGGCCGCGCGCACGGCATCCG
>Ga0265295_1005743_pt1 | contig 15563 bp, 13 predicted proteins | sample Munlansysbiofilm_FD_192503 | JGI IMG/M metagenome (GOLD analysis project Ga0265295, IMG submission 192503) | Leachate microbial communities from a municipal landfill in Southern Ontario, Canada - Methane capture system biofilm | ecosystem: Engineered > Solid waste > Landfill > Unclassified ... | reverse complement strand
CGCCAGGCTTCGGGCTGGAAGGAAAGGGGAGCCTCGCATGCGATGGTGGCAAGTTTTCTGCTGAGAAAGGCCTTTTCCTGGTTGAGAAGGAGGTTCTCCGCAAGCTTTTTTTTGCCCATTCCGGGCAGGGCCGCATAGATGTTCTCAAGGCTTCCGTATTCCTGGATGAGGCTTGTGGCGGTTTTGGGGCCAATGCCCGGAACGCCGGGAATGTTGTCGGAGCTGTCGCCTGTGAGGGCCATCATGTCCACAATACCTTCGGAACCAAAGCCAAAACGTTCCTTGAGGGTGGCTTCATCGCTCCACACGTCTTTCATGGGGTCAAAGATGCGGGTTTTTTCATCCACCAGCTGGAGAAAGTCCTTGTCCCCTGTGACCAGTACCACCTGGAAACCCGCTTCTCTGGCCTGGCGGGTCAGGGTTCCGGCAAGATCATCGGCCTCCCAGCCTTCCATGGACAGAATGTTAAGGCCCAAGGCCTCGCTGACAGTGTGGATGCGGGGAATCTGGCATACGAGATCCTCGGGCATGGGCGGGCGGTTGGCCTTGTATTCCGGATAGATTGCATGGCGGAAGGTGGGGCCTTTGGCATCAAAGAGCACCCCTGCATATTCGGGTTTGCAGGTTTCCAGGAGCTTGATCAGGGTGCGGGTAAAGCCGAAGGTGGCGTTGGTGGGTTCGCCTTTGCTGCTGGAAAGGTTGCGGATGGCATGGTAACTTCGGTAGATATAGGCGGAACCGTCGATGAGGTAGAGTATGGGTGCTGTCATGGCCCTGTTTCCTGGAAACAACGTTGGCGATAGAGCCCCATAAGGAGCGGCATCTGTAAGATCTGCTCTGTACCATGGGCACTTTCAAAGGACAAGAAGAGGAGATGGGTATGGGGAAGGGGCGTATTCTCACAGAAGATGACGAAATTCTCAGCGTATTGGAAGAATGTCGGACCATTGCGGTCTTGGGGATGAGTCCCAGGGCGGAGCGGGATTCCAATGAGGTGGGACTTTACCTTGTAAGGGCCGGATACGGAGTGATTCCCGTGTATCCGGGGCAAAAGGAAATTTCCGGTCTGCGGGCGTATGAGAAAACGGAAGACCTTGCTGCGGGCAGCGTGGACATTCTCAATGTGTTCAGAAAATCTGAAGATGTGGAAGCCCATGTGGCAGATGCCATCCGTCTGAAGCCGAGAGTTTTCTGGATGCAGCTGGGAGTGGAAAACGAAAGGGCGGCCGAGCGTTTGATGGACGCGGGCATTGACGTGGTGATGGACAGGTGCATCAAGGTGGAACATGCAAGACTTTGTCGGTGAGAAGGAGGGAAAAAAGGGAGGGGGGTACCGGGAGCGGCGTAAGCAGGCGAGAACGGAGCCCTGTCACTGGTGCCGGAAGACAGCGCCCTTTGTGTGGCAGTGCCGCTGCGGGTTAAGGATCTGCCAGGCCTGCATGGATGAGAATTTCTGGGGCCTTTCCTGCAACGGCATCACCTGGGTCTGCCCGGACTGCGGGGAGCAGAATGGTTTTGGAAACCAGTGAAAGGCTTTGTGAGAAGAGATAAAGGCCGGGTGGCAGAATGACGCAGGAGAAAGGTGTTTCCATGCAAAGGCGGCAAGGCTGGGTCTCAGGACTCGTTTTTTTCATCCTCTGGGCTGTGATGGTTTTTCCTTTGCATGCGGGCCCCCGCATGGAGATCGGGGAGAGGGTGTACACCTTTGACGCCCTCCCTGAGGGCGTGGTGATTCATCACCGTTTTCCCATACGCAACACCGGAGACGCGGAGCTGCGCATTCTGCGCGTCAACCCCGGCTGAGGCTGCTCCGTCGCCTCCTTTACGGGGCGCATCCCTCCCGGTGGCGAGGGACATATTGAGGTACAGGTGAATACCCAGGGCTATGCGGGGCGGACTCTGGTCCAGGCCATTGCCGTGCTGACCAATGCGCCGGATCAGAGGGAAGTTCGTCTTGAGATCCGGGGAGTTGTGAATCCCTTTGTCCGCATGGAGCCCGGAATACTCCGGTTTCAGGGGATGCAGGGAAGTCCCGTGGAAGCCCGTCTCAGACTGACGCCGGATCCGGCCTATCCCTTTACCGTAACAGGGATTCGTGCGGAAAAGGGGGAAGACTTTCATTTTACCCTGACCTTTGACGATACCCAAGGGGCCTACCTTCTGATTGGGGAAAATATCCGAAAAGAACCGGGACGCTATCTGGACACCCTGGTGCTGGACATTGAAAGCCCTGTGCGCAAGGAAATCCGTATCCGTGTTCTGGGAGATATCCGGCCTGTTGCGGAATCCCCGTCTTAAGAGAATCTGCGCGGACGTAAGGGACTTTAGATACGGCAAGGGAAAAACAGCTGCCCGGCTCTGGGGCCGGGGGCCGAAGGACTGCCACGAATGCTGAAAAAAGAAGGATTTTCATGGCCTTTTTACAGGATATTTCTGTGATCGCCTTTGATTGCGATGGCGTGATGTTTGATTCCACGGAAGTGAACCGCAGCTATTACAATCAACTTCTGGAGGCCTTTGACCTGCCCCTGATGGACGATGCGGCCTTCCATTATGTACACATGCACACAGCCGAAGGGGCCATTCGCCATCTGTTTGAAGGTCGGGTTCCCCTGGAAGCTGTCAGGGAAAAACAACGCGCCTTTCATTATCCGGATCTTTTTCCTTTGATGAGGGAAGAACCCCACCTGCGGGCTTTGTTGCGATTCCTGAAGCCTAAGTTCCGGACCGCAGTGGCCACAAACCGCTCCAATACCCTCAGGCCTCTGCTGGATCATTTTGATCTGACAACCTATTTCGATCTTTTGGTCACATCCTTGGATGTTCCAAGGCCCAAACCCTGGCCGGACATGCTGGAGGCCATTGTACGGCGTTTCGGGGTTCGGCCGGAAAATCTGCTTTATATCGGCGATTCTCCGCTGGACGCCCAGGCGGCAGCGGCAGCGGGTTGTGTTTTTGTGGGGTATGGGCCCGAGGATCTGGGAGCCTCTTTGCATATCCGGAGGCTGGATGTTGTGGCCACATGGCTGGAAGGCGGGGGGGAAGGGGAAGGAAAGCCCCCTTCTTTTTTCAGATGAAATTGACAACCGCCCCGCAGAGGCGCTGAATCTGCCTTTCAAGGTGAGGCAGAAGGCTGCGGAGGATGTGCAGGTTGTCCGCCCGTTGGGCTGCCAGTTCTATGTCCCGGGCGGCTTTGGCCAGGGCCGGGCAGGCGGCATTGAGGGCCATGCCATGGAGGGTATGGGCTTCCCGGAGGATCCTCTGGAAGTCGCCGAGATCCAGGGCTTCGGCCAAAGCCTCCATTCTGACGGGTATGTTGTCCATGACCGTACGCATAACCTTTTTTGCCCAGACCTCATCATCCATCAGCCTGTAGAGCAGCTCCGTTTTGTTGAATGCGGGCAGTTCGGTCTCCTGGATGAGGTCCGGGGAGGGGGCCTGGGAAGGCAGAACAGATTCCCTTGAAACCTGAGCATTCTGGGAAGGCAACCATTTCTGGAGTACTTTGGCCAGATTTTCAGGATTCACGGGTTTGGCCACATAGTCGTTCATGCCTGCCTGCATGCAGCGGGCGCGGTCTTCGGGCATGGCCCCTGCTGTCATGGCAATGATGGGCAGGGCAGGGGAGGCTGAGATGCGGTTTTTCTGTTCCCGCTCAAGCCTCCGGATTTCTCTGGCTGCTTCCATGCCGTCCATTTCCGGCATCTGCACATCCATAAGGATCAGGTCGTAGGGAATGGTCTGCAGGGCTTTGATCACTTCAAATCCATTGGCCGCGACGTGGGCCTTGAGGCCCATTTTTTTCAGAATGCCGAGAGCCACTTCCTGGTTGGTGACATTGTCCTCGGCCAAAAGAACGCGCCCGGAAAATCGGGGGAGGTGGCGAAGCTGAAACCTTTTTTTGTGAATGTGGTGGCAGGTGATGATGGGCCTGTCGGGCGTGGCCTTGTCCGTATCCCCGACAATGGCCTTGAGAATCTGGAGCAATTCACATCTGCGGATGGGCTTGCTCAGGTAGGCGGTAAAGCCCATCTTTTCAAAGCGCTGTACATCTCCGAACTGATCCATGGATGTGAGAATGACGATGGGCAGATCCGAAAACCGTGGATCCGCCTTGATGGTTTTTCCAAGCTCAATGCCGTCCATTCCCGGCATCTGCATGTCCGATATGATGAGCCCGAAGGGAATACCCGCATGCCAGGCTTCGAGCAGGGCGCGCATGGCGCATGGTCCGCTTTGGCAGGTACGGGGGTGGGCGCCCCAGGAGGAGAGATTCTTTTCGAGGATTTCCCGGTTGGTGGCATTGTCATCCACAACCAGAACATGCAGTCCCCGGATATCAGCGGGCAGATCCGGGGCAGGGGCGGCGTGGCTTTCCTGCAGGCCGAATCGCGCGGTGAACCAGAACTCCGTTCCCTGGCCCTCCTGGCTGAGAACTCCGATTTCCCCTCCCATCATTTCCGCCAGCTGCCTGGAAATGGCAAGGCCGAGTCCCGTTCCCCCAAACCTTCGGTTGGTGGCGGTGTCCACCTGGGAGAATTTACGGAAAAGGAGGTGGGTTTTATCGTGGGGGATGCCGATGCCCGTATCGCAGACGGAAAAGCGTAAGCATACGCTGTCCGAAGGATTTGGGTCCAGGATCTGGGGTATCCCGGTCTCTGGCTCTCTGCAAACCCGGGATACCCGGACGGTGACTTCACCCTTTTCTGTGAATTTTACGGCATTGCCCGTGAGATTGTTGAGGATCTGACGCAGTCGGCCGGGGTCGCCCCGCAGCCATCGGGGAACGTCGGGGTCAGCATGGCAGATGAGTTCCAGTCCTTTGGGGTGGGCCTGCACCGCCATGACCGTGGCAAAGTCATCGAGAAGGGATTCGAGGTCAAAATCTAAGGACTCCATTTCAAGTTTTCCGGCCTCAATCTTGGAGAAATCCAGAATGTCGTTGATGAGGGATAAAAGGGATTCCCCGCTGTTCTGGATGGTCTGGGCATAGCGCCTCTGTTCCGGAGTGAGGGACGTATCCAGGAGCAGCTCTGTCATGCCGATGACCCCGTTCATGGGGGTACGGATTTCGTGGCTCATGTTGGCAAGGAAATCGCTTTTTGCCTGGGTGGCCTGCTCCGCAAGGAAGAGGGCTTTGTCCAGAGCCTCGTTCTGCATGGCGAGCTGACGTGCGTATTCCTGGATCTTTTCCTTTGCACGCATGCTTTCCGTGATGTCCGTGAAGGTGGTGAAAACCCCATAGGGGCGTTTATCCCCGTCATGAAATTTGGGTACGGCGTCAATGAGAATCCAGCGTTGCTCCTTTTGTTCTGGATGATAGATGCCCATGAGGACGCCGTGGACGGGTTTTCCGGTTTTCAGGGCCACCATGGCGGGGTGCTGGTCTCCGGGAAAATCCGAGCCATCCTCACGGACAGCGCGCCAGCGGGGATCCAGGGAGGAAAGCCCCTGCATCTGGTCCAGGGTGAGGCCGAGGATGGTCTGGGCTGCGGGGTTGCATCCTGTGATCTGGCCTCTGGCGTCCTGGTAGACCACGCCCTGGCCCATGGTTTCAAAGAGGTTGCGGTATAATTCTTCGTTTTCCCGCAGGGCTTCCTCAGCCCGCTTCTGCTCAGTGATGTCGTGGACAATGACGCTCAGGATTTCCCGGCCCTGGGCCAGGATGGTGCTTTTGAAAATCTCCACATCCCGTATGGAACCGTCGGACCGGCGATGCCGGGAAAAAGATCTTGCGGGGTTTTCCTGGCAGGGGTGGGGTGGGGTCTTGTCCGTGAGGGGGAGGTCCAGAAGCTGGATGTCCTGGATGCACATCTGGCGGAGCAGGGGCTGGGGCCAGCCGTAAAAAGCAGAGGCCGCTGCATTGGCTTCAAGGATTCTCCCGGTCTGGGGATCCATGTGCATTTTGATGGCGCTGTGGTTTTCAAAGCTGCTGCGAAAGATTTCTTCCTGGGTCTGGAGCAGCTCGTTTTGCATTTGAAGTTCGGTTTTATGGATGAGAAGTTCTTGTAAAAGTTCCAGAGCTTCCTCGGAGGTGAGATGCTCCACTTCCCTGGGATGGACCTGCCCCACCCGGCGCACGGCGGCTCTGTGTAGTTGTTCCCTGTCAAGGCAGAAGACCTCAGAAACGGGACGGACAGCCTTCTGGGCAGAAGGGGCGTCGGCTTTTGGGGCTGAGGTGTCAGGTTTCTTGTCCATGGCGGCCTTTTTTTTAAAAGAATGAAACGGAAATACTTTGGGCATTCTACCCTGTGGTGGGGGTGTTTTGATGTATGAATGCCAGGGGTTTCAAGCGCTTAGCTTGCCTGTACCCCTAAGGCTCATGATTACAGCATGGCATAGGGGTCTACGTCCATGAGAATTTTCACCCCGCTGACCCTGGGGCTTACGGCGGCCTCGGCGCTTTCATTGAGTTTTGGAATGTCTGTTCCCAGAAGAAGAATCTGATGGCGGAACTGACCGGCCATGCGGCTGATGGGGGCTTCCGCAGGTCCGAGGATGCGGACCCTCCCGGCGGAGGCGGATCGGGCCTTTTCTGCGGCGATGCGGGCCGTCTCCTGGACCCGGCCTTCGTCTTCCCCGGAAATGCGGATCTGGATCATGCGGGAAAAGGGGGGGTAGCCCAGCATTCTGCGGGTGGCGATCTCTTCGGTGAAAAAGGTGTCGCTGTCTTGAGTGCGGGCGGTCTGGATGCTGTAGTGATCCGGGTTGTAGGTCTGGAGGATGACCCTTCCGGGAAGATCGCCGCGTCCGGCCCGGCCCGCCACCTGGGCGAGGGTCTGGAAATTGCGCTCACTGGCCCTGAAATCGGGAAAGCTCAGGCCCAGATCCGCGTTTAAGATTCCCACAACGGTGATGCCTGGGAAATCGTGGCCCTTGGCCACCATCTGGGTGCCCACGAGAATGTCCACCTCCCGGTTGCGGATCTGTTTCAGCATACGGATGAGGCTGCCTTTTTTCCCCGTGGTGTCCTGATCCATGCGCAGGATGCGGGCTTCCGGGAAAAGATAGCGGGCCGCACTTTCCACCTTTTCCGTGCCCATGCCGAGAACCCGGACCTCCGGAGCCCTGCACTGGGGACAAAGGGGGCTGGCGGATGTTGAAAATCCGCAGAAATGGCATAAAAAGGCGTTGGCTTTCCGGTGCAGGGTGAGGGCAATGTCGCAGTGTCGGCATTTCACAATTTCACCGCAGATTCCGCAGACGGGAAACCCCGCATAGCCCCTGCGGTTGAGAAAGAGGAGTACCTGCTCTTTTTTTTCAAGGGCTTCCTTCATGGCGGCGTAAAGGGGGCGGGAGATGTAGCGGTCAATGCCGGAAGCGCTTTTCATTTCCTTCAGATCCACAAGATCCACCCTGGGCAGGGGACGGCGGTTGACCCTTCGGGTGAGCCGAAGCAGGGTAAAGCGGCCGTTGCGGGCGTTTTCAAGGCTCTGCACCGATGGGGTGGCGGAGCCCAGAAGCACGGGACAGTCTTCCAGCTGGGCCCGCAGAATGGCCATGTCCCGGCCATTGTAGCGCAGACCCGTATCCTGTTTGTAGGAGCCGTCGTGCTCTTCATCCACAATGAGAATTCCCGGTTTCACCAGAGGAGCGAAAACCGCAGATCGGGCCCCGATGACCACGGGCATCTCGCCCCAGAGAATCCTTTCCCACTGATCCAGCCTTTCTCCCTTGGAAAGTCCACTGTGCAGCACCGCCACCTTCTCGCCGAAACGGGCCCGGAAGCGGCCCGCAATCTGGGAGATGAGGGCGATTTCCGGCACCAGGACAATGGCGGATTTTTTTCTTTCCAGACAGTCCTCCACAAGGCGCAGGTAGACTTCCGTCTTTCCGGACCCCGTGACGCCGTGGAGTAGAAAACGGTGAAAGCCTCCCGACATCCGGGAAAGAAGCTGATCCACCACCGCAGTCTGCTCCTCATTGAGAAGGGGCGGGCTGTCTTCTTCCACGGGATCTCCCAGGGGATCGCGGAAGATGCGGTGCTCTTTTTCCGTGACAAGGCCCTTTTCGATGAGCCAGCGCAGGCTGGCCGTGGCCTGGGGAATGGCTGTCTGGATGCGGGAGGTGTCCGCAGGTCCGTTTTCCCGGAGCCACTCCCAGAGAGCAAGGCGTTTGGCGGTGATGGAAAGGGGAGGGCCTGTTTCTTTGGAAACGGCGTAGGCTTTGCGGGTTTTGGCCTTTGCCTCCTTCTGGCTGAAAACCCGAAGCATTTCCACAAGGCCTTCTTCACAGAGAAGGGCCATCTGCCTGGCACTGACCGCCTCGCCCTGAAGCCGGATGCGGGGCAGGGGCTGCGGCGCTCTCACCAGCATGCGGAGAATCTCCCGAAGGGGATGGCTTTCCAGGTGATTTTTTCCGGACTCGGTGAGGCTGTACATCCTGCGGTCGGAGAGGTTGAGGCCCGAAGGCAGGGCCGTTGCCAGGGTTTCCCCCAGGGGATGGTGATAATAGGCGGCCATGCGCTGGTAAAAGGGCAGGTGTTCCGGAGGAAAAAGGGGCGCTTCATCAAGGATTTCAAGAATATCAAGGATTTTCATGCCCTGGGGCGGGGCCGAGGGCCCCAGAATATAGCCGGTTACCGTGCGATGTCCCAGAGGCGTCAGCACCCTGAGGCCGATCTGAACCTGTGGGCGCAGGGCTTCGGGAACCCCATAGGTGAGGGCGGGGAAAAGTGGAGCATCTACGGCAACGGAAATGAAGGCTGGATCTGGGTGCATGGGATATCCGTAAAGGGGCTTGCTGTCTGCGGGTCGATGGCGGAAAAAAGGTCCTTTTTCGGGCGAAAGGGCTGGGTTTGGGGCTGAGCAGGCCAGACCGGGCGGCTTCCGCAGAGCAGAATTCCTATTAAGGATGGGGCCTGCTGTCTGTCTGGCTTGTAACACCTTGGGCAGGGGCGGGCAAGGCCCTTTCCGGCCCATGGCTTTGGGCTTGACCGATGGACTGGCATCCTTTAATGTGTTGCGGATTCAAAGCTTGAAAAGGCAATAAAATCCATGGATTTGAAAGCGGATACCTGCGGTTTTGCGCAGATCCCTGCGACCTTTCTGCCTGTTTTTTTCCATCTTTTTGTTTTTTTTCAAAGGAGGTTTCCATGGCTGTCCATGTTGCGGATCATCCCCTGATCCGGCATAAGCTCGGACTTTTACGTCAGAATGATCTTGCCACCAAGAATTTTCGGGCCATTGCCAATGAACTGGCAAGGCTTCTCACCTATGAGGCGACAAAGGACCTTGAAACCGAAACCGTGGAGGTGGAGGGCTGGGCCGGGCCTGTGCGGGTGGAGCAGATCAAGGGCAAGAAGATTACCGTTGTTCCCATTCTGCGTGCAGGACTTGGTATGATGGATGGGGTTCTTGATATGATTCCTTCGGCCAAGGTCAGCGTGGTGGGGCTTTACCGCAATGAGGAGACCCTGGAGCCCGTGCGCTACTATGTGAAGCTGGCTTCGGACATGGACAAGCGCATGGCCCTGATCCTTGATCCCATGCTGGCCACGGGGGGAACTCTGGTGGAGACCGTCCATCTTTTAAAGGAAGCCGGATGCACCCAGATCCGGGGGCTTTTCCTTGTTGCCGCTCCCGAAGGCCTCAAACGTCTGGAAGCGGCCCACCCGGATGTGGATGTCTATGTGGCGGCGGTGGATGAGCGCCTGAACAGCAAGGGGTACATCCTGCCCGGTCTTGGAGATGCGGGGGATAAAATTTTCGGAACCAAATAGAATTCTGACCATCAACCTCTGGCCCTGCTCTGGGTCCTAAGTCCCCATGTCATGTTTTCCCCAAGGAGATTTTATGCAGGAGAATGATTCCCAGGCCTATCGATTTCAGGCCAAAGACGCCCTTGTGGGCGGACAGATGCTTTTTGTGGCCTTTGGGGCCCTCGTGCTTGTGCCCCTGCTCACGGGCCTTGACCCCAATGTGGCCCTTTTCACCGCAGGGGCCGGAACCCTGATTTTTCAGCTTGTCACCCGGGGCAAGGTGCCGGTTTTTCTGGCCTCGTCCTTTGCCTTCATCGCGCCCATTTCCATCGGCGTGGGCCAGTGGGGGCTTGCCGCTACCATGGGCGGACTTGTGGCCGCCGGGGGCGTCTATGTTCTTTTAAGCCTCCTGATCCGCTGGCAGGGGGTGAAGATTCTGACCCGTCTGCTGCCTCCTGTGGTAACGGGGCCTGTGATCATGGTGATCGGTCTGATTCTTGCCCCCATTGCCGTGCAGATGGCAACGGGTGTGGCCAATCCCGACGCCATTGTGCCCAGGGGAACGGCCCTGACCGTTTCCATGGCAGCCCTGGCAACCACGGTGCTGGTCTCCCTCCTCGGCCGGGGCATGTTCCGGCTTATTCCCATTTTCTGCGGTATTGTGGTGGGCTATGGTCTGGCTCTTTTTTACGGGCTGGTGGATTTCTCGCCGGTACTCAATGCCCCCTGGTTTGCCGTTCCCTCCTTCACCACCCCGGAGTTTCATCTGGCGGCCATTCTCTTTATCATTCCTGTGGCCATCGCACCGGCCATCGAGCATTTCGGGGATGTGCTGGCCATCGGCGCCATTACGGGCAAGGATTATCTGAAGGATCCGGGCATTGAAAACACCATGCTGGGCGATGGTCTTGCCACGAGTTTTGCCTCCTTTCTCGGCGGACCTCCCAATACCACCTATTCCGAGGTGACCGGCGCTGTGGCCCTCACGGGCGCCCGGAATGCCGGTGTCATGACGTGGGCTGCGATCATTGCCATCCTCCTTGCCTTTGTGGGAAAACTGGGAGCTCTGCTCGCCACCATTCCCGCCGTGGTGATGGGGGGCATCATGCTGCTGCTTTTCGGAGCCATTATGGTGGTGGGGCTGAACAGCCTTGTGCGTTCCGGCGTGGATCTGATGCAAAACCGTAACCTTGCCATTGTGGCCCTGATTCTTGTGTTCGGCATCGGTGGCATGACCTTTTCTGCGGGTCAGTTTTCCCTGGAGGGCATCGGCCTTGCGGCCATTTTTGGGGTATTGCTGAACCTCTTTCTGCCAAGGGCCCGTTAGGCGGAACGGAAAAGTCATTCATAAAGAAAAGCCCGTCGGCGTTCCACAGGAGCGTCAGACGGGCTTTTTCAATGGGGCAAAAGGGGGGCGCAGTTGCCCCCAGGATTGTTGTTTTTAAGGATCAGCGCTGGTCCATGGGAACCCAGGCGCTTTCCGTGAGGCCCGTATAAATCTGCCGCGGACGGCTGATGCGGCGGGAGGGATCTTCCATGCTTTCCTTCCACTGGGCGATCCATCCGGGAAGGCGGCCGATGGCGAACATGACGGTGAACATGTTGGTGGGAATGCGCATGGCCCGCAGCACAATGCCGGAGTAGAAGTCCACGTTGGGATAGAGGTTGTGATCAATGAAATAGGCGTCCGTGAGCGCCACTTCCTCTAAGCGTTTGGCAATATCAAGGAGGGGATCTTCTATCTTGAGTTTTCCCAGCACCTTGTCGCACATTTTTTTGATGATCTTGGCCCTGGGATCATAGGTTTTGTAGATGCGGTGACCAAAGCCCATGAGCCGGAAAGGATCGTTTCTGTCTTTCGCCCTGCGGATCACCTCGTCAATGGTGGCGCCATCCTTATGGATTTTTTCCAGCATCTCAATCACCGCCTGGTTGGCTCCGCCATGGAGGGGACCCCAGAGGGCGGAAACCCCTGCGGCGATGGAGGCATACAGGGGCGCGCGGCTGGACCCCACCAGTCGGACCGCTGCGGTGGAGCAGTTCTGCTCGTGGTCCGCATGGAGAATGAGAAAGACGTTCATGGCTTTCACGAGATCCTCATCCACAATATAGGGGTGTACCGGGCTGTCGAACATCATGTTGAGGAAGTTGGCGCAGTAGGAAAGGTCGTGCCTGGGGTAGACCACCTTTTCCCCCCTGGACATGCGGTAGGACATGGCGGCCATGGTGCGCACCTTGGAGATCAGATAGAGAAAATGGGTGTGGATGTCCTCTTCTGTACCCATGTCCGGATAGAAGCTGCGGAGGGCCATGATCATGGCGGAAAGAATGCCCATGGGATGGGAGGCCTGGGGGAAGTTCTGGAAGAAAACCTGCATGCTCTCGTGCAGCATGGAAGAATCGTTGAGCAGAACCCGGGTCTGATTCAGCTCTGAAAGGGAAGGCAGGTGCCCGTTGATGAGCAGAAAGGCGGTTTCAATGAAGGTGGCGTTTTCGGCAAGGTCTTCGATGGGAATGCCCCGGTAGCGCAGAATTCCCTTTTCACCGTCCATAAAGGTGATGGCGGAGGCGCAGCTGCCCGTGTTTCCAAAACCGGGATCATAGGTGATGTATCCGGTTTTCCGGCGCAGGGCGGTGATGTCAAAGGCTTTTTCGCCTTCTGAGCCGATAATGACGGGAAGCTCGTATTCCTTGCCTTCAATGATCAGCCTGACGGTTTCGCTCATGGAATTTCCTTTTTTACCTTTGGGTGGATATCCGTATAAAATGAAAGCCAGAAAAAATAAAAATTTTTCCATGGCAAAATAGATGCGGTCTGCCCTGGCTGAGGACGCTTCCGCGAGCTTCAGAGCCAGCGGAAGGATAAGTGAGGAAATATACGCTTTGGGATGGAAGGGGTCAAGAATTTGGGCATGGTTTTTACTCCTGAGTTCGGGCTTTGCAAAGCGGGTTTTTTCCCTTATCATGGTGGCATTGTGTTTTTTATCCATAGCAGAAACCCTGCCCATTACCCCGCAGCTCCAGAATTTTCTGGGTAAAGGAGAGCCCATGACGTTCCGGGAATCCCTTTTGAAAAAGATGGCCCTGGATGAGCAGGTCCGTAAAATCAGACGCTCTCTGGAGGCGGATACGGGAACCGTGGACCGGGAAAATCTGCGGAGACTGCTTGCTGAAGGCGCTTATGTCTCCCATAAGATCCGGGATCTTGAAATCTGGATGCGGGAGGTGAAGGGCGAGGCTCCGGACCTTGTGGTGGTGGACAATGGCCTTGGCCGTTATCGTACCACCCTGGAGGATGTGGCCTTGAGAAAAAGTCCCACTGTCAAGGAAATGATCAGCTTGCGCAATGCGCGGAAAATTCTTTCGGACAGCGATGTATTGGTCAGTCGCAGGGAAAAAACCCTGGATTTTCTCCAGCGCCATGCCCTGGGTTTTCTGGATCTTTCCTGGACGCCCCAGGACATTTCAGCCCTTGCGGATGACGGGGCTGTGGCCCTGGAAATTGAAGATGCGGAAGGTGTGGAGACGGTTTTGCGGCTTTTTGCGGAACTTCTGGGGCTTTCCGGCGCGCCTGCACCATGGGAGAAGCCGGGTTGGTGGTTGCGCTGTCTGAAGGATCAGGAAGGGGGAATCCGGAATCTGGTGGCCTTTTCTCGGGACAGCCTGCGCCTTGCAGAGGTGAAAGGGCCTTTGGATGCCAAGGATTCTGAAACCCATGGAGCAATCCGATCTCTGCTTTCCGGAGAAAAAAAAGGAGATCTGGAGGGAAAAGCGGTTTTTTCAGCCCTGATGGACGCTGTCATCGGGCATGCGTCTGACCGGAACGGTTGAAGGTGAAGGATGTGAAGGGGGAATTGGGGCATGATGGCAGACACCCCATGGGCCCTTAACGGAATCAACAATTGTGGATACGGAGGTGATTGTGATGCGGAGATTGTTTGTTGGAGCGGCTCTTTTGTGCGGTTTGCTTTTGCCCTCTTCCCTGCTGGCCCTTCCCCTGCTTGAGGCGGAGGTGGCTGTGGGCGGATGGATGCAGAAGCCATCCGGCGACATGGGCGTGACCCTCGGTGGCTTGACCGGAGCAAAGCTCGATCTCGAAAAAGATCTGGGATATGACACGGAAAATCGGCCTGCCGGGCGTTTGAAAATTGATATGCCCCTGATTATCCCCAATATCGCGGTTATGGCGACGCCCATGGAATTCACGGGAACGGGAAGTTTTAAAAATGATTTCAACTTTGCGGGCAAAACGTTCAGCGCCAATGTGCCTTACAGCTCCACGCTGAAGATGGATCAGCTGGATGTGGCGCTTTACTATGGTATTCCCTTTTTAGGCCTTGCCTCTCTGGGCACCCTTGGAGTGGATTTCGGGATCAATGTGCGTTTTTACCAGCTGGAAGCCTCTCTCAACCAGCCGACAACCGGCATAAACGGCAGAAAAAGTGTGAACGTACCCATTCCCATGGCCTACCTTGCCGCCCGTTTTGAACCCATTGATGCTCTGGGGCTTGAAGCGGAACTCAGGGGGCTTTCCATAGGGGATAATCAGATTGTTTCCGCCCTGGGACGTGTCCGTTATAATTTTTTTGGCCTGCCCATGCTGGGTTCTCTTTTTGTGGCGGGCGGATGGCGTCATGAACTCATTGACATTGACGAGTCGGGCGTTCGCATTGATACCACCTTTTCCGGGCCCTTTGTGGAGCTGGGTCTGAAGTTTTAGCCCCGCACGGAGACAAAAGGATAAAAATGAGGGCCGCAAGCTCCTGGGGAGCTTACGGCCCTTGTCGTTCAAAAAGACTTCTTTTGTGTCTACTCGTGGCCTGCGATGGTGTAGGTGGAGCAGGAGCCGCTGGAACAGGTGCGTTCCTGCTTGCTCACTCCCACATTTTTTCCGCCAGGTCCGCTGCCGGGACCTGCTGCCATGGCATAGGTGGTGGCGCTCATGACCCGCTCAAAGTGCTGGGCGCCGCAGTGGGGACATTTCAGCTCGTCCTCTTCACCGGCTTTGAGCAGGAGAAGCTCAAAAAGATCCTTGCATTCAAGGCATCTGAATTCATAGATGGGCATATCAAACTCCTTAGATGAAAAATTCAAATTCGGATGGGCTTAAGACCCAGGGTTTTGCAGTCGTCCGGAATGAATCCCTAGGGGGAGCCTCCCTTTTTGTCAAGCCCTGGCTTCCCGGAGCAGCTCCTTGGCATGGGCCAGGGTGGTTTCGGAAATGGCGGCCCCGCCCAGCATGCGAGCCAGTTCTTCTGCCCTTTTCTCCTGGGAAAGATGGGTGATCCGGGTGCGGGTTCTGCCGCCTTCCACGGCCTTGGCAATGTGAAAATGGTGCTGGCCGAATTTGGCGATCTGGGGCAGATGGGTGATGCAGATGACCTGCTGGTTTTGGGCCAGGGCCTGCATCTTGCGGCCCACGGCCTCGGCCACGGACCCGCCGATACCCGCATCCGCCTCATCAAAGATGATGGTACTCACCGCCTCGTTACGGGCCAGTATGGCCTTTAAGGCCAGGACCGTCCGGGACAGCTCGCCGCCGGAGGCAATTTTGCTTAAGGGGTTTTCCGTTTCTCCCACATTGGGTGCCATGCAGAACTGGGCGCTTTCTGTTCCCTCTTCCTGAAGGCCCCGTCCCTGATCCTGAAGCCAGGGGGAAGATCCTGCCTCCAGGGGCAGGAGGGCCACCCGGAAGCGGGTGTCCGGCATGCAGAGTTCGGCAAGCTCCTTTTCCACAGCACGACTGAGGCTGGCGGCTGCGTTTTCCCGTTTTCTGGAAAGATCACGGGAGAGAGCCACCACATTTTTGTGCAGGGTGAGGCCTTCTTTTTCAAGAAGGGGGATACGGTTTTCAAGATCCGCA
>Ga0265295_1005741_pt1 | contig 15565 bp, 13 predicted proteins | sample Munlansysbiofilm_FD_192503 | JGI IMG/M metagenome (GOLD analysis project Ga0265295, IMG submission 192503) | Leachate microbial communities from a municipal landfill in Southern Ontario, Canada - Methane capture system biofilm | ecosystem: Engineered > Solid waste > Landfill > Unclassified ... | reverse complement strand
GGATTATCCCAACCCAAATGGCGGAGCTATTGACAATTATTGTGATTATAAGTTGTTTTATGCTACAACCACTGTTGGCCCAATAACTTCAGAAGTAGAATGTGTAGGTTCGGAATCCATTAACGGAGCCCAACCCGAAATTGACTACTACCGGGAGCAATTGCAATCTTTAATTGATGCCAAGTTATCTTCGCTTAACAAACAGTTTATGGATGTAACATTTGTAACTCCAGATAACTTTGATCCTAATACTGGTGTCAGAACCATCTGCCATTTACCTACACTCTTCTATGGGAAAATCCATTTCGCTTGCCCCGAGATTCCCATTGAGATACTTCCCATTACTATGGATTAACTTATAGTTTCCCATGATGATACATTCACTCGTTAAAAAAAACATCATTATTACGGCAATGCTGCTGTTTACAGGTTTTTTGCCTTGCAGCAGCATTGCTCAGGAAACTTATTCTCTATTGTTCCGCTGTCCTTATGACGAGATGGCAATGTCAGTGATTGAAAACCATCAACATGAATATGTTGCTGTTGGATTTGATAATACAAAGCCATATTATGATCTTTCCGGACGAAGAAGTAAGATATGGAAATTTAGTAACCCGATTGATACTGTAGCATTTGTTTATTCATTTCATGACACAGCGGCTATATTTACAAGAGTTTTTCAGTTGGAGAATAGCCATTATCATGTTTTTGGAACCTACTTTCTGCCTCCTAATTATAATCAATTAGCTATTTTGATGCTTGAACTTGATTCGGAGATGAAAATTGTAAAACAAAAAACTCTATATTATCCTTCATTAACCGATTATGGAGCATCTGTCATACGTAAATACATGGATAAGTATTATCTATGGGGAGAAGGCAATCTTGATAGTCAAATTGTTCATTTTGTATGTAGCCTTGATAATAATTATAATATTACAAACTTTCAATATTATCAATCCCTAATCTCCCAAGATTCTTTTTTTATGGATTGTATCCTTTCACCTGATTCAACGAAGTTTTATGCGGTTACTAATTTTCCTAATGAAGGTGATGGGGCTTGCCATTTATTTGTTTATGATACTGCGCTAAATTTGCTATCGGTTAAAGTTTTCCCAAAGTATTTGAACCTAAATCAGGGAATTTATGAGAACTTCTCACATAATGTTACCATTGCAAATTTTTCCAATAACAGGTTACTTACCGCTGCTGTAATGGGCAAAATGTTTAACTGGGATCAGGAAGTCAAGATTGGATTTTCGCTATTAGATACTACAATGCAGTGGGTGCCACCGCAGTATTTTGGTTCCGATGATACCACATTTTATACTGCGTATGGCCGGCCTACGTTTGCCTTCAGAAATCCTGACAGTATATTTTTTACAGGTACCAAACGGCAAATAGCCTCTTTCTTTCCACAAATGCCCAATTGGTTGATAGCGGGTGCTTTGGACTCTACTTTACAACCATATTTTATTAATTATTATGGAGGTGATGCCTATTATCATGCCAACTCCATGCTGCTTACTTCGGATGGGGGGTATTTGATTCTTGCCGACCGCTATGATAAAAACACGCAAGACTATGAATATGATGTGTTTTTCCTGAAACTTGATAAAAATGGATTGATAACCGGGAGTGAACATCAAACTTTATGTCCACAACATGTTTGCGCTATAAATCCCAACCCTTTTACTGATAATTTACAGATTGATCTGTTTATTGAAAAGGCCAGGTTATCAATTACCGATGTATCAGGAAGAGAAGTAGCAAATATTTCGCTTTCAAATGGAAACAACAAAATAAACACAATTTCTTTCCCGGGTGGAATATATTTTGCCCGGATAATTTCAAACAAGCAACAAATGCTTCAAACAGAAAAACTAATTAAAATCAAGTGATATGAGAAAATTATTTACACTGGTTACAATGACTTTCATCTTGTCAGTAATCGTAAATTTTTCAAACGCCCAATGTATTAAAACTTCGTGCAATGGTTCATCCAACACAGGTACATACTCTTCGGCAATAGGTAATCAAACAAACAGCACAGGGAATTATGCATTCTCATCAGGGTATAAATCAGCTGCTTCAGGTATCAGCACTACTGCTTTAGGCGACAGTTCCATTGCCAAAGGTAATTTCTCTTTTGCAGCAGGTTGCAGATCTGTAACCACGAAGTTTAAATCTGTTGCATTAGGTGAGAATTGCTTGACGAAAGAAGTACAATCCTATGCATTTGGTCAAAATTGTATCACAAATGCCTCACAATCGTTAGCTATTGGGCGCTATATGCAAACCAATGCATCAGGTGCAATTGCTTTGGGATCATCTACGTCCCAAGGTCCATTAGTTAATGGTATCAACAATTCATTAATGATTGGCTTTAACAGCATTGTTCCAACTTTGTTTGTTGGACCTTCGCCAGATTATAAGAGTTCCGGCAACTTGGGTATTGGCACAACTGCACCCACCCAAAAACTCGACATAGACGGCAATATCCGCCTTCGCAACAATGCCATAATCGGAACCTGGAGCAATAACTCCCTAACATTTAATACGAATAGTGCCGCACGTATGGTGATTGCCGCCACTGGTAATGTTGGCATTGGCACCAACACCCCCTCTACAAAGTTGCATATAGATGGTGATATAACCGTTTCGGGGTTGGCCAATGAAAAAGGCGACCAAATTGTAACGAGTGACAGAAACGGTAAATTGATGCTTATACCGGTAAATTTTTCCGGTGATAACCTGGGCAACCGTATCGCGACCCAAAACCTGGATATGAAGGAATTCAGTATCCGTAACTCAACCAGAGAAGCATACCAGACAAGGGCAGATGGCAGCAGGTATTTCGCCGGGTTAAGGTTTAGCGAGGAAAACAGCATGGTGCTGGAAACAGGCAAAAAAGCTGTTTTTACAGCAGTGGCTGCAACCAACAATGCTTCCGGATTATGGGTAGCAAATTGGGCGTGTGGCGGATATGGCCTGGTACTTAATGCCGACAACCGCACGGGTGGTATTTATTATGATAACAATGACCCCAAACTATCCATCGGCTTCAATAGCAGCAAGGTTGGCATAGGTCTTATCCCGCCTTCCGACGGTGCGTTCAGGCTGTATGTTGAAGGGGGCATACTAGCCGAAGAGGTTAAGGTGATGTTGAAGTCGGCCTGGCCTGATTACGTGTTTACTGCCGATCATAAACTTCCGGGTATTAACGAGGTTGCTGATTTTATAACAGCCAATGGCCATTTGCCGGGCGTACCCAGCGCGGCCACCGTAGCAGCCGACGGGATAAATCTAGGCCAGATGAACGCCCTGCTGCTTACAAAAATTGAGGAGTTGACTTTGTATGTGATTGAACTTCAACGGCAATTAGACGAGATCAGAAAGTAATTTCAGTTCACCCAAACCCTTATCATTATGAAAGCTGTTAGATATATATTGCCCTTGCTGATATTGGTTTTTCTTTCATCTGCGCTATGCGCACAGCAAATCGTGAATTTTGAATATGATTTGGCAGGAAACAGGGTGCTAAGGTATCTCGATACTAAAAAGAGTACCGAAGCCGAAGTTGATTCGCTTTTTAAGGCTGGAACCATCACTGATAAAATAACCGGCGATAATCTTGTAAAAGTTTATCCCAATCCTACCTATGGATTAATCAACATCGAATTTCTGGAAATGAGTGAAGGCCCGTCAACGTATTCCCTCACCGATCAAAATGGCCGTCAGGTAATGAACGGGAAGACCAGTGGTCTTTCAAATACCATTGATATCACCCATCAGGGGCGTGGGGTCTATTACCTCATGATAAAAGCACCCGAAATATATCAGGTTTATAAAATAATTAAGCAGTAAACACAACTTTAATTTTCAGGCAGAGCCGGAATAAAATACCAGCAACCCTGAAAACAGGAAATGTCATCATTAACTTAACAGGCTATTGACATGAAAAAATATTTCTGGTTATTTATGGTTGTTGCATCAAACCTGCAACTATTTGGGCAGAATCAGGCACCAAGTTTTATCTTAAACAAACAGATTTCCGGGCAACAGGAGTATCAAGCCAGTCAATACATAGATATGATCAATGGTTTTGGTTACAAAGCCAATACCAAAAGCGATGTTTTTCATGCCAAAATAGACCCGTTTATGGTGTTTCCGCCGGTGGAGGGGGAGTTTGGTGGGCCAAATGAGGACGATAAGGGAATAGTCGGAACAATGGGTGGAGCATTCTCCGTTTCACAAAGCGGTGCCGCTAACTATTCTATACCTGTTAAACTACCTGAAGGAATAAATGGAATGAAACCTGCATTATCTATTGATTACAGTAGTCAAGGAGGTAACAGTTTTCTGGGTTATGGCTGGAATTTATCTGGCTTATCATCAATAACCAGAACTGGCAGTAATTTGTTTAATGATGGTCTTATCAGGAATATTCGTTATGACTATCTTGATAATTTTGCACTTGATGGAAACAGATTGTATGTAGTGGCTCAACTTTCAGATTACAGAACTGAATACAGAACTGAAATAGAAACTTATTCAAAAATTATTTCATATAACGACAGGCTTAATGATCCTGTTTCTTTTGAAGTGTATACAAAAAGCGGACAAATAATAAAGTATGGTTTTACCGAAGACTCAAAAATTGAACTTAATAATTCACCAACAATAAGAACCTGGCTTGTTAATAAAATAAGTGACAGGTATGGAAATTCCATTGATTTTGAGTATTTTGAGGATAATGAAAACGGTGAATTTGGTATTTCCAGAATTTTATATGGAGGGAATCTGGATATGGGTATTGCGCATCCTATAGAAGTTGTAATATCTAATGAAGACAGGGGTAGTATTTCTACCATTTTAAATTACATTTTACCTGGCAAAAAATCTGTTCTTTCTAAAAAGATAACAGAAATCGGGATTAAAGTAAATAATCAAGTGCAATATAAATATATATTTGGACACATTCAAGGGCAACCATTAAGATTAAATTCTATTTTCCTGGAATACAACAATAATTCAAAATATAAAACAAACCCACTAAGTTTTGAATACAAAACACCTAGTTTACATGATAAGAGAACAATTACCGGAATTGAATACCGATACGAATATGATGGGCAGTTCTTTGCATATGATCCCGCAAAAACAGTAATGACAGATTTTACAGGTGATGGACTTGCCGATATTTTAATTGTTTACACCTGGGAAAGTAACCCGGGCAAAGTGGTTGGCTACAGATTATACAAGCAAAATACCAACGATAGCTTTTCTCTTATTGAATCTGGGAATTTGCCTAACGAAGAATTTGTCGGCTTTTATCCTTGTGATATAAATGGTGATATGATAGCTGATGTAATTATGGTAAAAAAGGCACTTAGCAATGACAGAAGAACCGATTTAAATCCATGGGTTTCAAATGGAAATGGTTTTACTAAACACGCGAACTTTTATGTTGACCAGAAAATAAATAAATTAAAAATTTTTACTGCTGATTTTAATGGAGATGGGAAATCAGAAGTTGGGATAGTTGATAGAGACCATAGCAATGCACACTCAATGCTCTATACATTTGTTTTTGATTTTACAAATGGATATAGTGTAACCAAATATGATTGTTTACCATTCGAAAATCTTTATGGTCACATTTGTACTTTTGAAACAAGAGATATGACTGCAGATGGTTTACCAGAGTTAATTTTAATTGACAATGGAGGTGATTTTAACGCTGGAGCTATTAAAATCTTCCAATATGATTTTTCAAACAGTTGGGCGAAAGTTGAATTTATTGGTCGACTTGACATCCCAGATCCTTCTAATAGTATTATTTATTGGGGTGATTTTAATGCCGATGGGTACTGCGATCTTATGTGGCAAATGGAATACAATCATACATGGAAAGCTGCTTTAAACGATGGAGAAAAACTTGAATATTTAGATTGTCCTCTCAAGCCACTTGGGAGTGAATGCCTAGACCACAATAATATAAAATATTCAGTTAAAGATTATAATGGAGATGGGTATGCTGATATTTCAGAAAGATATCTGCATTATGAATTTGATCCTAACTCTTTAAAACACGACACTTCATATTACAATACCATTTATTTTTCAAATGGAAACAGATTAGCAGCTTCAATTAGTACCGTTATAAAAGGATATTCTTCAAACCATGAGTTTATTGATTTGTGTGATATGATTACTGATTATAACGGGGATGGAATCAATGACATGCTTTTTATGTACAAAAATAAAACCACAGCGCAAATGCATTTAGACAGTCATTGTATTTACAGTAACAATACTGGTTCATTAATATCAAAATTTAAAGATGAATACAACAATGAAACGAAAGTCTCTTACGCGTATCTAAGAAATAATGACAATATATACAAGAAGTATAACGATGCAGTATTTCCTTTTGCAGATATTAATGTGCCCTCCCCAATCGTAAGCAGAATAGTTGCATATGAAGAGGCGAATGTAAATGAACCATTACTACATAGAACCAAGAATTATTTTTACGAGGGTGCAAAAATTCATTTACATGGCAAAGGCTTTCTGGGTTTTATGAAAGTAACCGAAAGCGATCCTGATTCAAAAATCACTAAAGAAACTATTAATGAGATATTTGCAACAAACAATTATATCGCAACCTTGCCTGTAAAAAATTCGGTTAAATTCAATGGAACAACACCACGTTTATTAACTGAATCTGAGTCCAAATGGACGATTTTTAACAGCTTTGTGGGATATCCTTTCAGAATAGCACCATATCTTACCCAGGTTCACACCCGTGAATGGGACCTTAACGGTGGATTTATCAAAACTCAGAGAGCTGTTTCATCTTATGATCAGAATGGGTATATATACGGAAACCCTAATAATGAGCGAGCCTATTCGGATGAAGAGAACCTAAATGCTGAAGCTCCAACATCTTCCTTTAAATATGAAAAGGCTGTTACTACTGTTTTTAAATATGATTGGCTGGACGAATGGGTTCTGACTGTTCCAACACTTACTATAATAACACATAAACAAAAAGATGAAGCCACAAAGGATGAAAAGATTAACAACGAATATTACCCAAAAGGTCATTCATCTTTTCCGCTTTTAAAAAGTACATGGGCCAATTCAGGTGATACATTGTCAGTTAAGACAGAGTTCGTATATAACACTTTAGGGTTGGTTACTTTTAAAAAGATATCAGCACCAGATTACCTGAAACCGCTTGCTGCAAGAACTGAAACGTTTCATTACAAACCTGAATACGGTTACAGATTCTTGTCAGGTGTTACAAATACGGCAGGACATTATACCGAAAATGTCTTTAATATAGTTACTGGGAAGCTAACGAAAAAAATAGATGTAAATGGGCATGAAACCAGATATTTTTATGACAATGCCGGCAATCTTAAAGAAACCAGATTTTATGACAGTACAAGAGTCGCAAGTGTAAACAGATGGGCAAAGGATCATGAAGATGCCCCAGATAACAAAAAAGCCCTCTGGTACAACTGGCAATGTGCTTCTGGTTCGCTACCTGCAATAACTTTTTTTGATGCACTTGGAAGGGAAATCAGAACTGTAACTTACAATCAGGACGGCAATAAAATTTACATTGACAAATCATACGACCGCTTCGGACGTTTGCATCAGGTAAGCGAACCATATTTTCCTGGTGAAAACTCGTTGTTAGCCATATCTGAGTTTGATGATTTAAACAGACCGGTTAAAATTACAACACCGGGAAACCTGATTACAAACATTGTATATAATGGTCGAACCATCACTACCAGTGGACCTGGTCCTGAAAGCAATACTGTAACAACAGATGCTGCCGGTCGTAAAACCAAATCTGCTGATGTTCAAGGAAACTATGTTGACTATAAATATTATAGCAACGGCTTACTTAAAAGCACGACAGTTAACTCAAACACAGCAACAGCCATTACTTTAAACTATGACAAAAACGGCAATAAAATAACTGTTAACGACCCTTCACATGGAACAAATCAATGGCGCTACGACCCCTACAACCAATTGATCTATACAAAAGATGAGAGAAGCAACTGGGTTAAGTATAACTATGATATTCTCGGCAGGTTAACTTCGTGGCAAAATCCTGATAAACCTGAAGAATACCTGAACAAATTCTATCACACTGCTACAGGAATGATAGGATTAACCGATTATGAAGAACAATCCGGGCATAGGCGAAAATATTTTTATGATGCCGCAAACTTTTACAGGGTGGCGAAAATTGGAGAAACTTTCGAAAGCCAGACAAACTACACTAAATTTGGATATGATGAGCTTGGAAGGCAAACATCGGCAGTTTACCCCACAGGTCTTGAACTAATTTATCGTTACAATGATGCAGGGCATATAACAAAAATAACCAATGAACTAGAAGGAATTGTTGTATGGGATAAACCCGAATACAACCATCGAGGGCAACTCACCAATAGCCGAAAAGGTAATCTTTTAGAAACTACCCGTGAGTATTACCCCGAAACCGGACTTCTCAAATCAATATATTGTAAGGATATCCAGTCATTTGAATATATTTACAATACAGCTTGCAACATGACCTATAGGTATAATCATCTTTACACCTCGGGCAATTCCAGCCTCAATGAGCATTTTACATATGATAATCGAAATCAGCTCACTGCAGTTTATCGTAACGGTGCTTATCCCAGGTATTATCAATACGATGCCATGAGTAACATGAGCAGCAAAAACGATGCAGGTACATTTACATACAATGAGCCTTCGCCATATCAGCCATCAGAAATGAGCCTTGTACCCAATGCACCTGCGGCTTTAGCCCAAACTCATAGGGCTATTTACAATAGCTATAACAAAATTGAAAGCCTGGAATCTGACGAATACCGGCTTGAGTTAACCTACGGGCTTGGAAGCCAGCGCATAAAACAAAAGCTATATTCAATTGGCAGCAATGGAAGCCAATTGATAAAAGAGAAAAAATTCATTTCCGGCACCACCGAAATCATTATCTTTGAACAAAAAACCGATACCATCACCTACATAACTTCACCGGAAGGCCTCACGGCCATAGTTGTAGCCTCGTCAAACACAGCAGGCAGGGAATGGTATTGGGTGTTTACCGACCACCTGGGCAGCATAACCGCACTTGTTCGCAACAGTGATGGCCAAGAGTTTGAAATGAGCTACGATGCGTGGGGCAACAGAAGAGACCCCGCCACCTGGGAAACTTACACCAACAATATGCCCACCCTTATTACCGACAGGGGTTACACCGGGCACGAACATCTGGATGAGTTTTCCCTCATAAACATGAACGGCCGATTGTACGATCCGCAAACGACCCGTTTCCTATCACCCGACCCCTTTATTACCGACCCTGGTAATCCGGCAGGATACAATCCGTATGCCTATGTATTAAACAATCCTTTAAAATATACCGATCCATCAGGGTATGTGGTTGATCCTGTATCTATTGCTGCCTATATTATTGCAGCAGCAATTATTTATTCTAATGCAGCCAAAATCAATGGCGATCCTGCAACAGGAAAGTATGAATGGGACTTGACAAAATGGTTTGGTAAAGACAAACCTGGTTTCGGAGGTATTGGCTTTATGAGCAATTCCTCTTTTACCAACTCAACCTATTTTGTAAGCATTAGCCCCACCAATGGCAGTGGAGGAACGGTTGGTTATAATACCCAATACGGCTGGGGTTCAGGTAGTTCGCCGCAAAATATGTATTTCCCCAACCATAACTCTGGCGCATCAGAGGCAGCAGCGGTGAATTCTATTGCATCCAGTCAAAGCAACTATAACCATATGGCCGCTTATGCTGACAACTATATGGATATGCTTGCTGCAAAAGTAATGAGAGGTTATGGTGGTAACTGGTTGCCCGGCATAGAGGTTGTGTGGAACGGCAAGTATGGTAGTGGCAGAATTAGTGGTGGTGTGCCGGATTGGTGGGGAAAGCCTAGAATACCTTATTTTGTTACTAATACACTTTTAAAAGGAATCCCTGTTGCTTACTCTATTGAATTTACTGGTGCTGCTGAATCTGGAGGAGCTTCTACATTATCTCCTTGGGGAGGAATTCTTATTACGAGAGGTCCAGATAAGTGGAATTATAAAAATTTCAGTTCAGCAGGTGTTGGTGGTGGATGGATAAGTGCAAGTGCTATGGGCGTTGGTTATGCATATTTTTACACTGGCGATGTAAATAATTTTAGCATGAAAACATTTGAAGGTTGGGGTAACAATCTTAATGTCTCAGCAGATATTGGGTTTGCTGTGGGAGAAAATGTAAGTTGGGTTGAAAATCCCAATGCCCGGGGTGAATTCTTAATAGGGCTTGGTCTCGGAGCTGGATTTGGAGTTGGGCCAACATTTATTTCAGGTCAATATACAAGGCAAATGACGCATATTTACTGGAAATGAATAATGCCATGAAAATAATTGGAATTATAATATCTGTTACATTAGTAATATTTTTATCTTTTTATTTCACAAAAAGAGACTCAAAGAATATTGAAAAGCTACATGAAGAGTACAAGATGGTTCAAAAAAAAACTGAAATCAATGGTTTAATAACCTCTTTGTATGTTAACAAAGGAGCCTGTTTTGTTAAATTAGATTCAAGAAAATTATTTTTAAAAACTGCAGCCAATTATAATTATAAGGAAGTATATTTAGACAGAGTCTTAGAAGTTGGATGTACCATAACTAAAAAACCTAATTCAGATACCTTAATCGTTAAAAAGATGGGAAAAGAATATTATTTCAAATTGGGAAGTTTTATAAATAAAAATAGAAAGTAATGAAACATAGTCGCAATAATTACGGGTTAAATATAATGAAGCCATGTATTATAGGTTATAATACCCAATACGGCTGGGGTTCAGGTAGTTCGCCGCAAAATATGTATTTTCCCAACCATAACTCCGGTGCTTCAGAAGCAGCAGCGGTTAACAATATAGCAAAGGCCGGTAATTTTAATTTTTCATCCTCCCAGATCAACTACATGGATGCCTTAATAACCATTGTTTTCGCTTTTAATCAGTATCATGTGGTAAGCAGCATTGGTCCACTTGGCCCACCAAAATATGGTACCGATGGTGGGATATATTTTGCCAATTCTACATCGGGGTTTGAAAGAAATTTGGGAAATCCTTTTGATGGTGGGATTGTTGCCACAAGGCTTTGGGATGCTAACGGTGATGGTAAACTTCAAAAAAGCGAAGCAGATATTTGGTGGTTAATTGGTGGTGGTGATAATATTTCGGTAGATAATTCAAAAATTAATTGGACAGGGTTACAAATTCCTGCAAGTGCAAATGTCGGGCATATCTTTTCTATAAACACAACTCAATCATTTCTTACACTTCCATTTGAAACTGCTGCAACTTATGGTGGTACTTCATTTATACTTAGGGGTGCTCATACAGTAAAGGTTGTTGACCAATTGTATCATTATCAATATAGAAGGAATAATTCAGCAGAAAATATAATGAGGAATTCTATGACTTGGTTTGGTAAGCCATTAGGGCAAGGAACAGATTTTACGATACATTATATCAACCCTCTAATAATTATAAAATGAAAAAATGGATTATTACAATAGTTATTATACTTCTCTTATTAGTTTTGTATTTAATTTGGGGAGGAGTCAATGAACAAGATTTAGGAGACCATTACTATTATTTACCTAAATATGAGGCTTTAGATCTAGGATTCCCTGACGGGGCTATCATTTATAAGTCTGCACAAAGAAACGTGTTTAGTGATGTGAAAATTCATAAAAATGTTATAAGTGTAAATAATAATAAGGACTTCATTATTGCAATTCAGCAAGACGATAGTGTTAATATTAAAAGCACACAATCAATTGTGCTGGATAGTAATTCTTTACATTATTTTATTATTGCAAAACAAAAAGACATGGTATATGGCCCACTTAGTAAAAATGAATATTTGAAAAAGCGAAAAGAACTAAATATACCCCATAACCTTAAATTAAAATTAGAATAATAAAGACACCTGGACTTGCCGCGCTTCTTCTTTAATATGGGTTTATATGAACTAAAGTTCAGGGAAAATCCATTTTGCTGGTTACTTTTATAGTTATTCAGAAATGAGCAGTGGGTTTATAGCGAGTTCAGCGTGGGCTTTGAGATAGGAAGGTTTGATGCTGTTGGTATAAATCCAGAAAGTTTTCGTGCAACTGATTTGAATGGAAAATATTCAAAAGGCTATGGTGCAATTGGTATTTTTTCTACTTTTGATATTCTTAGCGTTGGTGCTGGTTTCTCATGGAGTAATGTTCGGGCAGGATATAATATTTACGGAACTTCAGTATCTTTGAGTGCCGGACTAAGTGTTTTAGGTCCAATTAGTCTTGGTTATCAACATTGGGGTAGTTTTAAATTAAGATAGTAGAACAAAATGGACAACAACAATCCTTACCCTTACAAAAGACTGCTATTGTTGCCCGTGGCTATCGTAATTTTTTTTATTATCTTCAAGATAGATCAAAGAAATATTGATTTGTACAATCAGAAGCTAAGTTCAGAATACTACTTTATCCGTTTCAAAGATTCCGTTAACGATAAAGTGGTTTCGGTCTTTATCCCTGATAGAATCAGATCACCACAAACCTCATTCATTAATACAATTCATCAAGGGAAAATAGAAATTTGGGCAGAGCCGGTAGAACAAGATTTAAGATTACCTGAAGTTATGCAAATTGGGAGCCATATTGAAAAAAGAATGTACGATAGTATTATATTGGTAACCAATATAACGGGTAGGGATACCCTTAGGTATAAGTTTAAGATGCTCAATTTCAAAACATTAACCTATACACCGGAAAAATGGGAAAAACCTACAACGCCATAATCAAAGCTGGGTATTATACTTTAGGGTTTCCTCCCATCTCGAGGATTGAACTTAATAAGAACTATATCCTGTTAAATGGCTTCCTGTATGGAAACTATTGCCTTGCATACAACGACATAAAAAATGTTGTAATTATGGATTCATTTTTACAAGGTTTCCTTTCCTTAAAAACAGCCCATTCAATACAAACCTATCCGCAATTTTCTATTACGCTTGGAAAAGCAAAAGGTAAGTCATTGTATGAATCACTCATGAAATTTACAGAAGAAAGCAAAAAATCAATAATGGAGCAAGATGATCAGTTTAAAATAAAGCAATATCAAGAAGGAGGGAAGAATCCGGTAAAAAAAGGATTTCAAATAATTTTGCCAATAATTTTGCTCATTCCAGTTCTTTTGGATTTGTTTTTAAGCCGACCAGAAGAATATTTTTCACAGCCATTTGGCATTGGCACTATATCAGCTTTTACATTAGCTTTTGCTATCGGTTTTGCAATTTTATTTTCCAATTCTTTCAGAATTATCTTTCTAAAACCAGGGAGAATACTTGAAGATATTAACAGGTCGGTTTATTCGATTTTATTGTTTTTGAGTTTTTTGTATTAGGGCTTTTGCTAATGCAGAGCATGGTGTAGTTTTTATTAAGTCTTCCTGGTCGCATGTTTAGAATTAACTCCAGTCTGTTATTTTATGCCTCTATCGACTTAATTACGATATTTGCACTTCCCTAACTATAACTCTGGCGCATCAGAGGCAGCAGCGGTGAATAATATTGCAAATGCTGGTAATTTTAATTTTTCATCATCCCAGGGCAGCTATATGGATGCCTTGATTTACAATACAATGACAAAAACCATTGTTCTCGCCTTTAATCAATATCATGTGGTAAGCAGCATTGGTCCGCTTGGCCCATCCTATTACGGTTCCGATGGAGGGATATATTTTGCCAATTCTACATCGGGGTATGAGAGGAATATGGGGAATCCTTTTGAGGGTGGGAGTAATGCCTCAGGTGGAGGGGGTTTTCCTGAATGGGCATCAAAAACTATAGGTGGCTTCGGCCTATTAACAAAAGGAAGAGAACTCGTCGAGTGGGAGTATTTAAGCCAGGCCAAATATAACAGAGCACTATCAGGCAATTTTTCTCAATCTGTCAAACATTCACTAAGGGCAATTAAAAATACAGGGAGAGCGCTCGGATGGGCAGGTATTGGAGTCTCTGCTATTGATATTGGAGTAAATGGAATTAACGTAAGTAACAGCTTAGATTTGATTATGGGTGGAGTTGCATTTATTCCAGGGGTAGGTTGGGCAATCTCAGGAGCTTATTTTCTTACTAATATTGGAACACAATTAATAACCAATAAAAGCATTGGCGAACACATACAAGGTCAGTTTACCAATCCTACAACCTCCTATGAACTCTGGTAAAAAAATCAAACATGAAGTCATTTGATTACATTTTCTACAGAGTGTGTGACTTTTATAAGAAGAAGAAAGACTCTACTGCTGAATTCACAAGTTCTCTTATTATATCACTTCTTCAGTTTTTTACAATCGTTGATGCTTTTGTGTTTGTTAGAATTATTTGGGAATATCCAATACCTGAAAACTTTACAAAATTTTGGACTTTGCTTCTGCTTATTCCGCTTCAAGCATTAAGCTGGAACAAATACATAAGGATAAGAAAATATAGGATTTATAGAAAAATGTGGAAAGACGAAAATATTCAAAAAAAAAGAATTAAAGGGATATTAATCGTTATATATCTTATATTTTCAATCCTGATACCAATATTGTATGGATTGATTAGGCATAATTTAATGGATGGGAAGAGCTATTTAGGTTAGTAAAATGTTTAAACTATAAATCTTTTATGGACTTAAGTCTAATAAACCTGGAAAGAGCCAGATTGAATGTTTAACGCAAAAAAAAATTTCATTTTACTTGGCCAATTGGTAAAAAACAGAAATTATTTTTTTTATGTTTAAGAACCAAACATAAAATTATCTACAAGTGAAATGAGAGTAATCAACCCGGCAGGAGTGAAATTTATACCTAGCCGAAACATGAGTCTATCTAATTGGCTGGGAAAGAGAAAAAAATCATATCCGGCACCACCGAAATCATTATCTTTGAACAAAAAACCGATACCATCAACTACATTACCTCCCCGGAAGGCCTTACAGCCGTTGAAAGCACCTCCAATCCTGACGGACCGGAATGGTATTGGGTGTTTACCGACCACACTTCGGCTTGGTTCGACTGCGCTCACCAACCAACGCTCAGTGTTAAGCTCTTTTTGTTACACAGTGTCACACAGTGAAAATTTAAAAAAAACTCTGCGATATCAGTTGCACAGTGTCACACAGTGTTAAGCACAGTGTCGCACAGTGAAAATTAAAAAAAAACTCTGCGATATCAGTTGCACAGTGTCACACAGTGTTCTACACAGTGTCGCACAGTGTAAAATTTAAAGAACTCTGTGAAATTAGTTGCACAGTGTCACACAGTGTTAAGCACAGTGTCGCACAGTGAAAATTTAAAAAAAACTCTGCGATATCAGTTGCACAGTGTCACACAGTGTTCTACACAGTGTCGCACAGTGAAAATTTAAAAAAACTCTGCGATATCAGTGGTAC
>Ga0265295_1005740_pt1 | contig 15565 bp, 13 predicted proteins | sample Munlansysbiofilm_FD_192503 | JGI IMG/M metagenome (GOLD analysis project Ga0265295, IMG submission 192503) | Leachate microbial communities from a municipal landfill in Southern Ontario, Canada - Methane capture system biofilm | ecosystem: Engineered > Solid waste > Landfill > Unclassified ... | reverse complement strand
CGATGCCGGTGCAAAGGGCGTCGATGGCCGCAGGCTGGTCGCCCCGGGGGACATATTCTGATTCAAGCTCAAAGAGGGACATGGATACCTTGAGGACTGAGCGGCGCCTGATGCCGTGAAGGAACTATTTGGGACGGATGCCCAGCACATTGGGCGCGGGCCAGAAATTCACGTTGCTGCCTTGAAAAAAATCGGAACGGTACTCGCCCACGAATCGGCCCACGAAACCGTCGACATCGACGTACATGGCCGCATCGGCCCCGCCTTCGACATACATGGCCCCGACCAGATCCAGAGGGAGATCAATGAGGGCCTGGGCAAACTCGTTCAGGGACAGGCGCGCACGGCAATGGATGAAAAAGAGCCGCCCATCCTTGTCCATGGCAATGGCCGCGCTGGAATGGCGACGATCGTCCGGCTCCCAGAGGTTTTCACGCTCCGGGCTGATAAGGCGGTAATTCTGGATAACTCCTTGGTAGTCGGCAAGCAGGGCCTGCCAGTTCGCATCGCTCTTGCGGTCCACCCAACGCAGCGCAGGCAGGGACAGATCACGGGGATTGAAGGCCAAAAAAGCCCCGTAACTGGGGTGGATGAAAGAATTGATCACTGTTTCGCCGTCGCGCATGTACCCCGTACTGCGCATCCGGTCGTCGGCCCGGAACATGCCCGCGTTGATGACGGCCACAAAGCCCAGGTGACGGGCCCATTCCTGCATGCTGCGCATGCGTCCGGTGGTCAGAGCCGTGCCGAGCGCCACTTCATACCGCGCGGGATCAATGCGCAGCACCGCCATGCCGCTCTGCCGCCCCTCCAGGTCACCGACCTGATCCGGGATGAGAAACTCGCGCAGCTCCAGTCCGGGATTAAGTGCGGTCCATTCTCCGGACAACGCCGGAGCGGCCGAAACGCAAAGGATCAGGCAGGAAAAAAAGAGGCGAAGAATAGAGGCCGACATGCTTGATGCTCCCCGATGACCCGTAGGCCAGACTAGAGAGGTACATTTCACAGAAGCGGAATCATTTCAAGCAGAACGGGCGCCCCGGCATTGAAGCCCGCCCCAAAGCGTGCTAGACGTAAGGCAAAACATACGTACGAATCGACGGGAGGATGGTTACATGGAGATAGTTCGACAGGAAGCAAAATCCGCGCACCTCTGCCCCCGGGGCCATGTCGCCACCATCTGCATCCGGGCTTTCAAGGGCCGCCGCGATGTCCTGGTACACCTGTTCCGGCCTGAATGGACTTCGCAGGACGAAGATTATCGCTGGTCCGAGCTTGTGCAGGAGGATTCCGGCTCGGCCCAGGCCCCAGGCAGAGGCGACAGCCGCGCGGTGCTGCTCGAATCCTTCACGCGGGAGGAAATGGACCAGATCGTCAACTATCTCGCCTCGCGCTATGCCGACCGTCTGACCCGCATCAGCGTCAATTCCCTGGAATTTCCCCTGCCGCCTGGACTGCTGCCTTTAAGCTCTATGCCCGAAGGCAAGGACATTGGCCGCATCCGCTTTGAAATCGTGCCCCGCTACCCCCTGCCCTTCGCCGTGCACGGGCTCTATGACCTCAGCCAACACAAGCCCATGGATCAGGGATTGTCCCAAAGCTAGCAGGCCGCTACAAAACGGCGATCTGCTGCGTCAGCAAAAAAATCCAGACCGCTTATGTATGTGAGTAATACACTGCGCGGCCTGGATTTTTCCGCTTCCTTGCATCTCACCATTTTGTAGCGGCCTGCGGGTTTTTGAGTTGCGCAGTCGGCTAGTCTTCGACCTGCTCGCGCTCAAAACTCTGACGCAACAACCGAAACAGGGCGCGGCCGTTCTTGGACGGCTTTCCCGCCGCCTTTTCCGCAGCGGCCTGCCGGGCAAGCTGACGCAGTTGCTGGGGATCAAGACCGAATCGCCCGACCAGTTCCGTCAAAACCTCACCATCCCCGTCAACCAGGCTATCCCGCCAGATCTCGATCTGGTGGAAAGCCTCGGCCTGCTGAAATCGCAGCTGGTCCAATTCATCCAGGGCCTGGCGCAAAGGTTTGGGATCGACCTTGCGCATGACAGTGCCGATGAACTGCTGCTGCCGTCGCCGGGCTTCCTTGTCTTTGAGCGTGTGAAAGAAGCGGATGGCCTCGACCAGATCCTCGTGCAGGTTGAGCCGTTCGAGCTGTTCCGGTGCCAGTTCGATGAGGCTTTCCCCAAGCTCTTGCAGGGCGACCATGTCCCGCTTGCGTTGCGACTTGCTGGGCCGTCCTTCCCAATCTTCCTCGTTTCCATGCTCAAATTCAGTCATTGTTGGCTCCGTTGAATGTATTCGCCAGCGCGGGCAATCAGGACTCCATCCCGAAGGCTCCATGGCCCGTTCAGGCTGGGTTGCTCCAGGGCCTGCGCCAGGCGCGCCAGAAACTCGCTGCGCGGCACTTCGAATCCGCCGAAGCGCAGCATGTGCGCGGTAGTCTGCTGACAGTCGAAAAGCGTGAATCCGGCCCCCTGCAAAAGGCGCATCAGAGTCACCAGGGCGGCTTTTGAAGCGTCGGGCTCAAGGTAAAACATGGACTCCCCGAAGAAGGCTCTGCCCAGGGCCACCCCATAGAGCCCCCCAACCAGATTTCCGCCGGACCAGGCCTCGATGCTGTGCGCAAAACCCAGTTCATGCAGGCGGCAGTAAGCGGCCAGCATTTCCGGCACGATCCAGGTTCCGTGCGCACCGGGACGGGGCGTTTCGGCGCAGCCGGTGATGACCTGCTCAAAGGCCGTGTCCAGAGTGAACGTGAAGCGCCCCTGACGCAGAATGCGCTCCAACCGTCCGGGCACGTGGATCTTCGCAGGCTCCACGATAAGCCGGGGGTCCGGGCTCCACCACAGGATGGGGGAATTCTCGCAGTACCAGGGAAAGATGCCTTGGGCGTAAGCCATGAGCAGGCGCTGCGGGGAAAGGTCCCCGCCCACGGCCAGCAGCCCGTCCCCGTCGGCATGAACCGGATCGGGGAAAAGGGGCTGGGCGGGCAGGGCGAAGACGGTCATGCGCCTAGCGGGAGGAGAAGGTGAAATGAAGCTCCCCGGAATCCGTGAGTCCGACATTCACCCTTCCGCCGGAGGCGAGGTCCCCAAACAGAATCTTCTCGGCCAGCCTGTCCTTGATCTCTTTTTGGATCAGCCGACCCAGGGGCCTGGCTCCGAAGGCCGGGTCAAAGCCCTTTTTGGCCAGCCAGGAGCGGGCCTCGAGCGAAAGGTCGAGCAGCACGTTCTTGGCCGCGAGCTGAACGCCCAGTTCGGCCATGAACTTGTCCACTATCTTTTCCATGATGTCCTGGGTCAGGGAATGGAACGGGATGATGGCGTCGAGGCGGTTGCGGAACTCGGGGCTGAACAGCTTCTCGATGGCGGCCAGTCCGCGCAGACCCCTGTCCTCCTCGGCCCCGGCCTTGAAGCCGATGGCGTTGCCGCTCATCTCACGCGCCCCCGCATTGGAGGTCATGAGCAGCACCACGTTGCGAAAATCGGACTTGCGACCGTTGTTGTCCGTCAGGGTGGCGTGGTCCATGACCTGCAAGAGGATGGAGAACATGTCCATGTGCGCCTTCTCGATCTCGTCCAGAAGTAGCACGCAGTGCGGGGTCTTGCGGATGGCGTCGGTCAAAAGGCCGCCCTGTTCGAAGCCCACGTAGCCGGGAGGCGCGCCGATGAGCCGGGCCACGGCATGTTTTTCCATGTATTCGCTCATATCGAAACGCACGAAAGAAACGCCCAGACAGTCTGCCAGCTGCTTGGCCAGTTCGGTCTTGCCCACGCCCGTGGGGCCGGTCAGCAAAAAGGAACCAAGCGGCCTTTCCGCGTTGCCAAGGCCCGCGCGGGAGCGTTTGATGGCCTGGGACAGCATGGCCACGGCCTCTTTTTGCCCGAAGACCTTGGAGCCGAGTTCGTATTCCAGGCTGGACAGGCGCTCGCGGTCCGAGGCGCTGACGCGCGAACTCGGGATGCGGGCCATACGCGCCACCACTTCCTCGATGTCTCGCCGGGTCACGGACTTGCGCCGGTTCTTCTCTCCGGACAGGACGAAAATGGCTCCGGCCTCGTCAATGACGTCGATGGCCTTGTCCGGCAGGAAACGGTCGTTGATGTGCCGGGCCGAAAGCTCCACGGCGGCGGCAATGGCCGAAGGCTGGTACTTCACCCCGTGAAAGTCCTCGTAATAGGGGCGCAGGCCCATGAGGATCTTCTCACTCTCGGCCACGCTGGGCTCGACGATGTCGATCTTCTGAAATCGCCGGGACAGGGCACGGTCCTTTTCGAAATGGTTCTTGTATTCCTCGTAGGTGGTGGAGCCGATACACCGGAGTTCGCCCGAGGCCAGCACGGGCTTCAAAATATTGGAAGCGTCCATGGAGCCGCCGCTGGTGGAACCCGCGCCGACTATGGTGTGAATCTCGTCGATGCACAAAATGGCCCCGTCCATGGCCTTGAGCTCCGAAATGACTCCTTTGAGCCGACCCTCGAAATCACCGCGATACTTGGTCCCGGCCAAAAGGCTGCCCATGTCCAGGGCGAAGATGCGCACCTCGGCAAACTGCTCCGGCACCTCGCCGCGCGCGATCTTGAGCGCCAGCCCTTCGGCCACGGCGGTCTTGCCCACGCCGGGGTCGCCGACAAAGATGGGATTGTTCTTCTTGCGCCGGGCCAGAACCTGCAGGGTGCGTTTTAATTCTTCGTCGCGCCCGACCAGCGGGTCGATCCGTCCTTCCCTGGCCCTGGCCACCAGATCCACGGTGTATTTTTCCAGGGCGCTCTGCTTGCCGCCCTCCTTGGTCTCGACCTCCGCCGCGCCCCCTGCGTCGGGGACCTGATGGGAAATATACTCGAGCACGGCCAGACGTGTCAGTCCCTGGGCTTTGAGGTAATAGACCGCGAAAGCGTCCTCTTCTTCGAGCATGGCCGCCAGAAAGTCGCCCGCCTGGACCTGGGATTTGCCCGAAGACTGAATGTGCAAAATGGCCCGCTGCATGGCCCGCTGCACGCTGACCGTCTGCACGATCTCGTGCTCGGGACGAGGACTCACGTCGAGATGGTCGACGAAAAACTGCGCCAGCTGCTTGCGCAGGCGCTCAAGATCAATGCCGCAGCCGGCAAGCAGGCTCTGCCCGTGCGTGTCCAGCGTATAGCTGTAAAGCAGGTGCTCCAGGGTCAAAAACTCGTGCTGGCGCAGCTTGACTTCGCGCACAGCGCTCCCAATGATTCTTTCCAGATCCTTACTCAGCATTTACACCTCTTCCATGGAACAGCGCAGGGGAAAGGACCGCGCCTTGGCCATCTGATGCACGATCTGCACCTTGGTTTCCGCGACTTCGGCCGTGTAGATTCCGCAAAGGCCGATACCCTTCTCGTGAACGCTCATCATTATGGAAAACGCCTCGGCTTCGGATTTGCAGAACACGTTCATAAGTACTTCCACGACAAAGTCCATGGGCGTATAGTCGTCATTGTGCAGCAAAACCTTGAACTGCCGGGGTTCCTGCAACTGGTCCTCGACCAGCAATCCGGGATCGGAACCCGGAGCCTCAAATGGATCGGACATCACGCACCCAGGCCTTATTCATCTACACCGTACTCATCGATCCAGGCCTGCAGAATCTCGACAACCTGCCTGGCCTGCTTGACCGAGGAAATATTGAACTTGGAATGCGGGGAAAACCGGCCGTTACGCTTCTGATAGCGCCCCACCCTGAACTTGACCGGCCCGAACTCTTCCTCGCCGCGACCCACTTCCTGATAGGCGAACATCACGGTGGCCCATGCCCCGCGGGTCAGCACTTCCTTTTTCAGTTCCCTGACCTTTTGGACACCCTCTTCGTCGGTCCAGTCTATGGAAATATCGTCGATGGTTTCAGCCATTGTTTCTCCTCGTGATTGGTTCATCCGTCAGCATGCGCCCGGTTGCGGGATTACGATCCTTGCGCCTGGAGGCCGTCCCTCCGCTGGAGGGACCGCCCCCGCTCGGGGACCGCCCCCCGATGGGGGACTATTAATGCCGCGTCCGTTAAAAGCAAGCCTCAATAGCGCCCGCCTTCCGTGCCCGCCTGCCCGGAAAAAAGCCCCGGTCACGCGTCGCTCGCAGTGCATTTTTCCACTACCGCTCCAGGGCGAAATATATTACCCAAAGCATGTTTTTCCCGTAACAACTCCTATTTTTTACTACCAACATATTTAATTTCAAGGAGTTTTCCATGCCTCTCAAAGTTGTCGTCATTGGCGGCGTGGCCCTTGGCCCCAAGGCCGCATGCCGCATCAAACGCGTGGCCCCCGACGCCGACGTGACCATGGTCGACGCCAGCAAGCTCATCTCTTACGGCGGCTGCGGCATCCCCTACTACGTGTCCGGCGATGTCAGCGACCACCAGCAACTGCAGGAAACAAGCTTCCACATGGTACGCAACGAGCAGTTCTTCAAGGACTGCAAGGACCTCAAGGTCCTGACCGAGACCCGCGCCCTGTCCATCGACCGCAAGGCCAAAACCGTCCTGATCCAGCACAAGGACGGCAGCCAGGACACCCTGTCCTATGACAAGCTGGTCCTGGGCACAGGCAGCACGCCGCGCAAACTGCCCATTCCCGGACGCGATCTGGGCAATGTCTTCACGGTCAGCACCTTGAGCGAGGCCATCAGCATCAAGGAAGCGGTAGCCAGCGGCGGGGTCGGCTCGGCAGTCATCGTCGGCGGCGGCTTCATCGGCCTGGAAATGGCCGAATCCTTTGCCGACATGTGGGGCATCGAAACCACGGTCATCGAAGTGGCCGACCAGATCATGCCGGGCTTCATGAGCAAGGCCATGGCCACCATCGCCGAGGGACACTTGAAAGAGAGCGGAGTCACGGTCCGCACCTCGGAAATGGTCCAGTCCATCGAGGGCGAGGACGGCAAGGTCACGCGCGTGGTCACCAACAAGGGCGCCATCGACGCCGACCTGGTCATCCTGGCCGTGGGCGTCATCCCCAACGACACCCTGGCCCGCGAAGCCGGGCTTTCCTGCTCCGAGCGCGGCGGAGTCATCGTGTCCAAGACCATGCAGACCTCGGACCCGGACATCTACGCCGGCGGTGACTGCGTAGTCATTGAAAACATCGTCACGGGCAAGATCGGGTATTACCCCCTGGGCTCCCTGGCCAACAGCCAGGGACGCATCATCGGCACCAACGTGGCCGGGGGCAGGGAAACCTTTGACGGCGTGGTCGGCACCTACATCATCAAGCTCTTCGACCTGGCCTTCTCGGGCACGGGGCTGTCCCTGCCGGTGGCCCTGCGCGAGGGCTTCGACGCCTTCAGCGCCCACGTCATCATGAGCGACCACTCCCACTTCTACCCCAAGCGCGACATGGTCAGTCTGGAAATCGTGGTCGAGCGCCGCACCGGCCGGGTCCTGGGACTGCAGGGCGCCTGCCAGAACGGCGATTCCCTCAAAGGCCGCATCGACACCATGGCCGCCATCCTCAAGTTCCGCCCCACCCTGCGCGACGTGTCCAGCCTGGAAATGGCCTACGCCCCGCCCTTCGGCTCGGCCATGGATGTTCTGAACGCCGCGGCCAACACCGCCGAAAACATGCTGGTGGGCAGAAACGTCTCCATCCAGCCCACGGAGTTCGCGAAGCTCTGGGAAAACCGCGTCAGCGAAAACCTGTTGTGCATCGACACCCGCGAATGGGGCAATGCCGAGCCCTATGTGAACAAGCACCCGGACTTCTGGAAAAACATCCCCCAGGGACAGATCAGGAACAGACTCAGCGAGATTCCCAAAGACAAGAAGATCGTGCTGCTGTGCAACACGGGCGGCAGATCGTACGAATCCCAGGTCATCCTGCGCCACGCCGGGTATCTGGAGCCGGTCAACCTGCAAGGCGGCATGGGCTTCATCAAGCAACTCGGCTTCGATCCGAGCCAGGAAGATTGATAGCAGCCCGCCCCAAAACGGCAATCTGCTGCGTCAGCAAAAAAATCCAGACCGCTTATGTATGTCTAATACACTGCGCGCCCTGGATTTTTTTGCTTTCTTGCATCTCGCCATTTTTGAACGGGCTGCGAATTCTGAGTTTTTCAACAGTCAGATAGGGCAGGCCAGCCCTCGGGCTGGCCTTTTTGTTCCACAGGAGGACACATGAGCAAAATTCTGAGCGCGATCATGCTTCTCTTTCCGTGTCTGGTCTGGGCCGCACCGACCCAGGTGACCCTCTTTCCCGATTCCGCCCAGGTCGAAGAGCTTTCGGCCGTGACGCCGGAAACCGGGGAGGCCGGGCTTTGGGCCTGCACCCTGACCCTGCCGGGGCAGGCCGATCCGGCCAGCCTGCGTTTTGCTCGTCTGCCAGGCAGCGGGACCATCGCCGACCTGAGCTGGAAAACCCGTCGCGAAGAGAACCACAGCGCCATCGAACCGCTCACCCGCCGCCTGGAGGGCTTGAAAGCAGAGCGCGGCGACGTGCTGTCGGAACTCGAAGGCGTGCGCGGGCGCATGGCATTCTGGAAAGCCCAGACCATGCCCGCTGAAAAATCCGTGGCCGCCCTGCGCGAACTGGCCGGGGAAATGGGCAAGGCCCTGCGCGAAGACTCCTCCCGAGCGCAGAGCCTGGAAACCCGTCTTGAGGATCTGAACGGAAAAATCGCCTGGGTGGAAAAGGAAATCGCCGACGCCGCCGGTCAGGGCCGCACGGTCTGGGAAGTGAGCGTGCTGGTCGCCGGGACGGCACCCAAAGAATTGTCCTATGCCTACACCTTGCGCGACTGTGGCTGGACTCCCCTGTACCGTCTGGAAGCCTCGCCTGCCCGCAGCAACATCGACTTTTCCTGGCAGGCCAAGGTCTGGCAACGTTCGGGTCAGGACTGGAAGGCTGTCAAGCTGCACCTGGCCACCATGCAGCCAGACACGCAGGCCGAGCCTTCAAACCTGCCGCCCTGGGAAATCGGCCCGTTGCGGGTTTACCGTAAGGCCATGGGAGCGGCCCCCATGATGGCCATGAGCGCCGATGCGGCCAAAGAGGAAATGCTCGCCTCCGCTCCGCCCGAACCCGTGCAGGTTCGGCACAGCACCTACGCCGCCTGGGACATGGGCCAGAAATCGGTTCCGGCTGGCCAGACCCGCATATTCGAAATCGAGCAAAGCGCCTGGCCTGCCAGCTTCGTCCACCTGCTCCGGCCAAGCCTCGATCCCAAGGCCTTTATCCAGGCCAGGGCCGAGTTCACCGAACCCAAGGAACTGCCTCCCGGCACGGCCTTCTTCTTCATCGACGGAGCCATGGTCGACCAGCGGCAGTTTTCACTCTCCGGCCGGGAAGCGACCCTGTTTTTCGGCACGGACCCGCTTCTGACCTGTTCCACAACCCTGCGCGACAAGAAAACCGGCGAAAAAGGCCTTTTCCGTCAAAAGCAGACCTTCTTGCGCCAATGGACCATGACCGTGCGCAACGACGCTGGCCACCCCGCACAGGTCCGCATCGAGGAACCTCGTCCCCTGCCGCGCGACGAGGCCATCAGCATCGAGTTGACGGCCAAACCGCAGCCCCTGCAGGAGGATGACCCTCAAATCCTGGCCTGGAACAGCACTGTCGCGCCCGGCAAGGAACTGGACATCGCCATCGACCTCAAGATCACCGCCCCCGAAGACCTCGGCATTGATCCCGGCTGGCGCTGGTAGGCTGTTCCCCCGCCCTCAAAAAAAACGCGCTTCCGGCACATGGCGGGAACGCGTTTTTCGCGTCAGCGGGCTGAAAAAATCAAAATTTGCGGGTCGCACAGTCATGTGCAGATAAGTGGAAGCGGGGCGCGGCGTTTGTCCCGGCCAGGAACCGCCGAAACTCCTTCGCCGGCCTCGTAAAAGTTGAATCGCCGCCCCTGCCGGACACGCACCGATTTTCAAGTGGTCTGCGACGATTCAACAAACGATGCCTGGCTCAGTCAGACAGTCGCCGGTCCCTGTCCGGGACAACCGCCGCACCCCGCGCTTATTTCATAATTCTAGCGGTCTCTATTTTTCGCTGACGCAGCAGATTGCCGTTTTGGGGCGGGCTGCCAGCTGACTGCTCAAAAAATTCAAAATTTGCAGGTCGTTCAAAAATGGTGAGATGCAAGGAAGCGAAAAAATCCAGGACGCGCGGTGTATTTAACATACATAAGCGGTCTGGATTTTTTTGCTGACGCGGCAGATTGCCGTTTTGGGACGGCCTGCTAACCCTTGTCCTTGGGAGGTGGCAGCGGGGCCCCGCACTTCTCGCAGCGCTCCCTGCGCTTTTCTGCAGACCGGACCGGCTGCCTGTGCCCGCAACTAGGACAGACCTGGACCTGGGAAATCAGCCTGCGCACCATTTCAACCAGAAACATGTTTTCACCCCGTTTTATCATCCATTCCAGGAGTCGCTTTCCGCTCCGATAAAGAGCGCTGCCTTCTGCGAAATCAATTCCTGCTCGCCAAAGACATGCACGCGGTCTCCCGCTTTGAAAATCCATTCCGGATCGGGATTCAGCTGAGTCCGACCATCACGCTGCACGGCCACGACGGTCAGGCCGTGTTCCTTGCGCAAGCGCGAATCTATCAGGCTTTTGCCCTCGACGAAAGCGCCCGGAACAATCCTGAGCACAGTCGCGCCGAAAGAGGAACAGACCCCGCCCAGATTGCAGGCATCGGCGGTGTTGAGCATGGGCCGACGCAGCATTCCATAGCCCTCTGCCCGGATCTCGCGCACGAATCGTTCAATGTCGCCCCTGGGTACCAGATATGTAGATAGAACGCGAATGAACATCTCCACGGAGGTCTCGTATTCCTCGGCCACCACCTCCTGCGCCCCAAGTTGCAGCAGCGGCTCGATCTCGCTGACAAAACGCGTGCGCACCACGATGTGCAGGGCCGGGTTCTGAACCCTGGCCGTGGCCACGATGCGCCCGATGGCGGCCGGGTCGGAGATGACCACGGCCAGGATGCGGGCCTTGGAGACGTTGATGTGCTCCAGCACGGCCGCCTGGGAAGCGTCTCCGAAAAGAATGGGCTCGCCCTTGTCGCGTTCGCGGCGCACCGTGTCCGGGTTCATTTCCAGGATGACATAGCGGATTCCGGAAGCCCGGGCCGCACGGGCCAGATGATGCCCGCCCAGGCCAAAACCGGCGATGATGAGATGATCGGACAGGTCCGTGTCCGCATCCTTCTGCGCCTTGAGATTCATGCCCACGGGCAGAAGGCGGGCCAGGACGCCCGAGATGAACGGCACGCCTGCGATAAGAAAGGGCGTGAGCGCCATGGTCACGATGGCAATGGCCAAAAAATATTGGTATTCCACAGTAGTGAGCAGATTGTGCCCCATGCCCACCCCGGCCAGGACAAAGGAAAACTCGCCGATCTGGCACAGACACAACCCGCCCAGAATCGCCACGTGCAAGGGATAGCCCAGAATCCGCCCGGCAACGGCGGCCAGCGAGGTCTTGACCAGCAGTACGGCCAGGGTCAGACCCAACACCTGCGGCAAATGCGTCAGTACAAAAAGTGGGTCCAGCAGCATGCCGATGGACACGAAAAAGACGCTGGTGAAGACATCACGGAACGGCAGCACCCCTTCCAGAGCCGAATGGCTGTATTCCGACTCGCTCATGATCAGCCCGGCCAGAAAAGCCCCCAGGGACAGGGACAGCCCCGCCGTGGATGTCAACAGGGCAATGGCGAAGCACAGCCCGAGCGTGGTCATCAGAAAAAGTTCCCGGCTGCGGGTGCGGATGACCGCGCCCAGGATCAGCGGAACAACCTTGCGCGCGCCGATGAAAATGACCCCGGCCACAAAAGCGCCTTTAAGTCCCATTTCGCCCAACGCGAGCCAGGGGTTGCCTGAAGCACCGGCCAGCACGGGCACAAGCAGCATCATCGGCACCACGGCCACATCCTGGAAAATGAGCGTTCCCAGAGCGATGCGCCCATGCGGCGCGGCCAGTTGAGCCTTCTCCCCCAGCACCTTGAGCACAATGGCCGTGCTGGAAAGAGCGGCCAGGAAGCCGATGAACAGGGATTTGCCAAGGCCGACGTCAAAAAAAACCAAAGGCAGTCCCATGACCGCGATGGTCAGCAGAACCTGGGCGGCGCCACCGACAAAGACCGGACGCTTGAGCCGGATCAGCTCATCCAGGGACAATTCAAGGCCAATGACAAACAGCAGCAGGATGACCCCGACCTCCGCGAACATCTCGACTTCATGCGACGCCCCCACCAGGCCAAGGCAATGCGGCCCGGCCAGCACGCCGGTGAGCAGAAAGCCGATGATGGTCGGAATGCGCAGCTTGTGACTGGCCACAATGACCGCGCAGGACAAACCAAAGACCATGACCGCATCGGCCAGAATGGGAATTTCGACGCTCATCGCACTCCTCGAAAATTGTTTTGCCGCATCTACACGCTGCCTTGACTCTCCTGATGATCCGCAAATCCAAATTTCGGTGGATCATTCCAAAAAAAACGATCAAACCCGTGCAGGGCTTGATCGGTTGAAGGTTAGAATACGGATATGAAGAAGTCTAGCCGAAGTACTCCGTCATGTACTTGAGCGCGGTGCCCAGGATGATGACGCTGAGCATGGTCTTGATGAGGCGGGCCGGAACGTGCTTTTGCATCCTGGCCCCGCAGTACATGCCAAGCATCCCGCCCAGGCCGAAAAGGATGCCAAGCCCCCAGTCGGGCGCGATGGACTGACCAACATGAAAGACGGCCAGGAACTGATAGAAAGCCACCCCGGCCACGGATGTGACCAGCGTACCCATGAGCGCCGCCCCGGCAACCGTGTAGACCGGCAATCCGCAGATGGAGACAAAGAACGGGGCGATGATGGACCCGCCGCCGATGCCGTACACGCCTCCGACTACGCCGACAACAAGGCTCATCATAAGGATGGTCATCGTGGAGCAGGTGTAGGTTTCTCCGGAAAATTCATAGCTGATAAACTTCAAGGAAAATTCCTTGACCGTGACCTGGCCGGAGGAGGCGTTCCCCTTGGAATTTTTCACCGACTGGCGGAAACTGCTCTCCGACTTTTTCTCCTGCTGCTTCAAAAGATCCTTGATCATGCGAAAGCCGATGTATGCGAGCACGAGCCCGGCAAAGGCCTTGAAATTCTTCGGATCAGGCAAATAATTGACCCGGATCACGGCCCCCAGCAGGACTCCCGGCAGAGTGCCGACGATCACGGCCCAGGTCAGGGGCCAGACCATGCGTTTTTCCTTGAAATACCGGTACACGCCGCTGGGGATGGCCACGATGTTGAAAAGTTGGTTCGTGGCACTGACCGAGGGCGCGGTGTAGCCCAGAAAGGACATCTGGAAAGGCAGGAGCAAAAAGGCACCGGAAACACCACCCATGGAGGTGAAAAAAGACACGACAAAGGCGGCCAAGGGAGGGAGCCACAGGGAAACTTCAATTCCGGCTGTTTCAAAATACATGCGTTCCTCCTCGACTGACATCGGAAGATCCCGAAGCGCCATGATCAAAAGCCGTCACCCGGATCTTCCGTCTCAGACATTTAAAGACATTTTTTTGTTTATAATCGTGTCACTAATTAGTCAGTTTCAAACTTTCCTGTCAAGAAAAAACGCTTGGTGAGCACGAGGAACATCGACGCGTCAGCACTTCCTGCCTACCTGTTGACGAAAAGCTCCTTCTCGGCTCATCTCAAGGCCGGGAGGAAACGCCATGTTCCGTTTCAAGGGTTCGCTGCAGTTCAAGTTCATGTCAGCCATCATTTGCATCGTGGTGCCCCTTTTGGGCATCATCTTTCTGTGGCAGGGCGTGGCCGAGGAGCGACAGGCCTGGACCCAGGTCATCAACCAGGCCAGGGTGCTGACCCGGCAAATCATCCTGACCCGGCAGTGGGTCTCGGACAGCCAGGGGCTGTTCCTGCGCCAGGACACGCCCGGCGCCCAGGGCGGCGGCAAGTTCTATTCCGACCTTTTGACCACGCAACGCGGCGTCATGCAGCGCTTCACCCCGTCCATGGTCACCAAGCAGCTCTCCCTCTACTCCTACCGCCAGAACCTTTACCGCTTCAGACTGGCAGGCATCGCTCCCATGAACCCTGAAAACAGGCCGGACGAATTCGAGACAGCAGCCATAAAAAGCTTCGCCCAGGCAGCAAACACGGAGTACTACGCCCTCGCCGACCACGACGGAGAGGCCGTGTTCCAGTACTCGGTTCCCCTCTATGTCGACGAGACCTGCCTGTCCTGCCACAAAAACTACACCAGGGGCACCGTCAGCGGCTGCCTGAGCATCCATCTTCCGGCGCAGCAGGTGCTCGACTCCCTGAGCCGGGGAAAGATCCAGCTTTTCATGTCGGCCCTGGCGCTCATCGTGCTCACGGTGATGACCCTGTATTTTTTGGTCCACTATCTGGTGCTCAGGCCTCTTGGCACCCTTGAAGCCGTTGCCGAGGGCATCAGCCAAGGCCAATTCCCCGCAAACATCCACATCGGCGGCAGCCATGAAATGAACCGCGTGGGCCAGGCCCTAAGCAGCATGAGCGCCAAGCTGGAAGAAGGGCGCAACCGGCTGGAGGAAGAGGTACACAAGGCCACGAGCGACCTGGCCCTGGCCAACGAGGAACTCAAAACCCTGGACCGCCTGAAAAGCGAATTCCTGGCTACCATGTCGCACGAACTGCGCTCCCCCCTGACCTCCATCCGGGGCGGACTCGACTATTTGAGGCGCACGGAGTCCGCGCCGGACCGGCAGAATTATCTGCACATCATTGACAAGAACGTCAGCCGCCTGACGCATCTGGTCACGGACATCTTTGACATCACCCGCATCGAGGCGAAAAAGATCGACTGGAACTTCGCGGCGGCGGACATGGCCGAACTGGTGGGCGAGATCGTCGAAATCATGGGTCCACTGGCGCAAGAGCACGGACTGCGCCTCTGCGTCCAGCCAAGCGGGCCGATGGTCGCCCTGGCGGACGTGGAACGCATCGAGCAGGTCATCGTCAACCTGACCGACAACGCCATCAAATATTCCCCCAATGGCGGAGCCGTCGACTTTGCCCTGCAAAGCGAGGGAAACGAAATCCGCATTCAGGTCCGGGACCATGGGCCTGGCATTCCCCCCTGCGACCGGGAGGCCATTTTCAAGAAATTCCACACCACGCCCTCGTCCGGCAGAGGCGAAAAACCCGGAGGAACGGGGCTGGGGCTGGCCATCTGCAGCCAGATCGTGCGCGCCCATGGCGGACGCATCTGGGCCCAGGACAACGAAGGCGGCGGAAGCGTCTTCACCTTCACCCTTCCGGCGGCAAAAGAATAAGCAGGCTTCACCCGTAAAGAGAAAATGCCGGGACATTTCACGTCCGGACAAAGCGCGACCGGAAGATATCCCAAAATAATTTCAAAATAAATAAACGTTCTATTCAAGCCTATTGAATATACTTTTGGGGATTAAAAACAGTCTTGCGCCGAAAATAAAAATAATAAGCGTTGACATTAAAATCCAGCCCACCTAGTGACTGCTGACTTTGGCGGAAATGGAAGCTTGAATTCAAAATCGAATCCAATTTCATTATTTCGCAATCCTGCCGGTAAC
>Ga0265295_1005739_pt1 | contig 15567 bp, 15 predicted proteins | sample Munlansysbiofilm_FD_192503 | JGI IMG/M metagenome (GOLD analysis project Ga0265295, IMG submission 192503) | Leachate microbial communities from a municipal landfill in Southern Ontario, Canada - Methane capture system biofilm | ecosystem: Engineered > Solid waste > Landfill > Unclassified ... | reverse complement strand
CCGCAAGCCCGGGAATACGCATTTTAAGCCCCTGCATGTCGGCAAGCGAGGTGATCGGCTTGCGAAACCATCCCCCCATCTGAATATTGGTATTGCCCCCCATAAACGGGTAGAGGTTATATTTGGCGTATTGCTCGCGCCAAAGCGCATACCCGCCTCCAAAAGCCATCCATGAACTGATCTCTTCGGCGCTAAAACCAAACGGGATACCGCTAAAAAGGGAGAAAGAGGGGTTTTTTCCTTTCCAGTAATAGGGTCCCGAATGGAACGCATCGATCTGTCCGCTGCTTGTAGCGTCAAACACCGCCAAGGCGGGAACAAGAGTATCTTTTGGGTAAAGTTTGATCTCCAACGAACCGCCGCTGATTGTTTTTACACGCTCGGCAAAACGATCGACCCCCGTTCCTATAATGGGAAAGTGGGCAGGCCAGCTTGTAGCCAGTTTGATAACCGTTTTTTTGTTTTTATTGACGTTTACGTTTTTTGCCTCGCCGCTCATTTTTTCGGGATGTTTGGAGTAGTCGATCGCCTGACGGTCGTTTTCGTTGCATCCGCTGATGGCAAAACCCGCCGAAAGCGCCGTTGCCGTAGTTAAAAAATCTCTTCTGTTCATCGGTTCTCCTCTTAAAATTCTAAAGTAAGCTGGATAGGTTGCGTAATAGGTTTACTTAGTATCGATTTATCGACGCCTACCAACAGGGCAAAATGAAACTGCTTATTTTGCAGCATCGGGACAATCTGCTCCGATTTTTCGTAAAAAAAGATATTCTCTGCCGCTTCGTGCGCCATGGCATGCGGGAGAAGATAGATCGTTTTTGCCCATCTGGCGTATTTTTGCAAGAATTTCATCTCTTTTTCGATCAGCGCCGTATTGGGCTCGAAAATAAGCACTTTATCGCTTGTACCGAACTCCTTGATCTCGAAGTTTTTATTGACGAATACCGCTTCAAAATGATCGATAGGAGTGAACTTTCTTAAGCGAAAATTGATTTTGAGGGTTTTGTAAAGGTGCAGCAACTCCTCCAAATAGGAGATAAAAAAAGGGGAGATCGACTGCCGTTCGTAAAAAGTGTTATCATAAATAAACGAGGTTTCAAACAGGGTCTGCTCCATCACCTCGATCGGCTCGATGGCGGTTTTTGGCAATGTTTTGCAGTTGGTAAAAATATCTCTACTAAGCAAAGCAGGGCAAAAAAGAAGTACGACATTTTTCTCTGCATGCCATAACATTTTAAAAACCGCTTTTACATCCCCGTGAAGGGCGATAAAACGCGATTCGGTCATCACCTGCAGGGCAAGTTTGAGAACGATTTCGTTGCATTCATAAACTATGGGTTCTTTTTCGATTAAACGAAATCGAAGAAGACGTAAAAGAGCGTCCTCTACGTCCGCTACTTTTATCCACGCAATCTCGCTGTCGCTGATCTGCGTAGGTTTGTCGAAAATAATCCCGTACGCACCGCTTAACACCGCCTGAGGAATATCGAGCGGATCGTAAGCGATAAAAAGGTCGCCCCTCTTTACCTTTGCAACATCTAAAACGACATTCTCAAAGCTATTGACAAAAGGCTCGTTGACAAGCGTGGCATGTGTGAGTGCGAGGATATTTTCGAGTCTCATCCAATCGGCGTGCCCGCTTTTTTAGGTTTTTCGGGACGCACGAGGCACAGCCCCTCTTCATCTTTTGCCGCAAGCAACATCCCCTCCGAGAGCATTCCCATCAGTTTTGCGGGTTTAAGGTTGGCTACGACACATGCCTGCGTCCCCACGAGCGATTCGGGGGTGTAGAACTCTTTGATCCCCGCTACGATTTGACGCGGTTTCTCCTCACCCAAATCAACTTGCAAACGTAAAAGTTTTGCACTTTTCTCCACCGCTTCGGCTTCGAGGATCGTGCCCACTTTGAGTGAGGTTTCAAAAAACTGTCCTATCTCGATAAGCCCCGTCGCCGCCTCTTTTTTCTCTTGCGGTTTTGGTTTTTCCTGCTTCGGTTCAATCTCTTTTTCGTTCGGTTTTGCCGCAGGCGCTTCCGCCATCAACGGCTCCTCTATACGAGGGAAAAGAGGCGGAGTTTTTTTGATCGTAAAAGGTGCCAAAAGTTTCCCCTCGCACACAAGCGCGCAGTAATTTGCATTGTCGATCGCAAACCCGAGCGTATCGGCGATGATCGCCGTGGTCTTTGGCATGATAGGAGAGAGCATCAGTGCTGCTTTTGCCAAGATATTTGCCACGAGTGCTACTGTTGCAAGTGCTTCGTCGGTTTTTCCCTCTTTCATCTTCACCCACGGAGCATACTCTTCGATCGCTTTGTTGCCGATGCTAAAGAGTTTCCATAGCTCTTCAAGGTAACGGTGCGTTTGGAGTGTTTCCATATATTCATCAAGCGATGCAAGCACGCCCGCCATTGCGGCAAGCTCTTTGGCATGGTAACGCTCTACGTCTTTGCTCTCAATCAAAAAGTCGGAATATTTTCCGCTCATCCCGATAATGCGGTTAAGAAGATTTCCTAAATCGTTGCTGAGTTCGGAGTTGATGCGGTCGATAAAAGCACGCTGAGAGAAATCGCCGTCTTGCCCGAAAGGAACCTCGCGAAGCATAAAATAGCGCAGATTCTCTACCCCGTAAGCATCGCTCACCTCTTTAGGAGAGATCACGTTACCTTTGGATTTGGACATCTTTTCCCCGTCGCGCGTCCACCACCCGTGTGCACCGATCGTTTTTGGAAGCGGCAGATCAAGGCTCATCAAAAACGCCGGCCAATAGATCGCATGGAAACGGAGAATATCTTTACCGACAAACTGCACCGAAGCGGGCCAGTAAGACATCTTTTCGCCCTCTTGTCCGTATCCCAGCGCAGTCACGTAGTTCATCAGCGCATCGAGCCACACGTACATCACGTGTTTGTCGTCGTTCATAAACGCAGGGAGTTTCACGCCCCACGTAAAAGAGGTACGCGTTACGGAGAGGTCGCGCAAACCGCTTTTTACAAAGTTGATCACTTCGTTTGCACGCGAACGCGGTAAAATGAAATCGGGGTTCTCGGCATAGTGTTTTAAAAGGGCATCTTGGTATTTGGAGAGTCTAAAAAAGTAGCTCTCCTCTTTGACTACGCTTGTACTTCTACCGCAGTCGGGACAAAAAGCACCGTCGATCAGTTGTGTTTCGGGAAAGAAAGTCTCGCAACTGACACAGTAGTGCCCCTCGTAAAAATCTTTATAGATATCTCCCTTTGCCATCATCACTTCAAACGCTTTTTGCACACCTTGTTTGTGTTCTTCATCCGTCGTTCGGATAAATTTGTCGTAACAGATTTCAAACTCGTCCCAAAGGTTTTTAAACGTAGCACTGATCTCGTCGGCAAACTGCTGGGTCGGCTTGTTGTTTTTTTGTGCCGATTCCTCTATTTTTTGCCCGTGTTCGTCGGTTCCCGTCAAAAAGTAGGTGTCTTCCCCTTTTAATTTCTCGTAACGCGCCATCGAATCGGCTATAAAAGTGGTATAGGCATGCCCGATGTGTGCTTCGCCGTTAACGTAATAGATAGGTGTCGTGATATATTTGCTCAAGTTTTTTCCTCGTTTGTTAAAATTCAAATCCGCCTGTCTCACCCTTGGACATGCTGTTGTAAACCGCGTTGACATACTCTTTGCGAAGCTCGCAGCTTAAAAAAAGTTCGCAATCACTGCAACTTTTCACACCTTTTTCCCTTTGGCATGCTTGCAGCTTTTCGATCATCTCATCTAAATAGAGATCGAATCTATCTTTGTTTTGCGTAGACATCTTTTACTCTTGCGATTTCGTAGTTTGAGCCGAAAAAGCATACCGCCGTCTCGTGAATATCGCTACATGCCAAGGTTAAAAGATCGTTTTGCCCGTCAATCGCTTGTCCGCCCGATTTTTTAAAGATATAGGCAAAAGGGAAAACCTCAAAAAGTTTACGCAATTTTCCTTCCGGTTTGTCAAGCGTTCCGGGGTAGCTGAAAAGTCCGCCCCCTTTAAGAAGCATCTGATGCAGATCGGGGACCATACCGCCCGAATAGCGCAGGCGGTACCCCTCCGCAAAGAAACTGTCGACAAGCTCTTTGTGATACGGCGCCCAAAACTGCTGGGTTCCTCCCGGAGCGTTGTGGGTTCCTTTTTCTTTAAGACGGATCTCTTTTACGAACTCAAAATCTCCCGCTTGAAGCAAATAGAGTTTTGTTTTGTTTTCGGTAAACACCATCTCGACTCTCGGACCGTATACCACGTAACAAGCCGCAACCATTTTTGAAGCACAAAACCCGCCTTCGTAAATACCGAAAATCGATCCGACGCTGAGATTCACGTCGATCAAAGAGGAGCCGTCAAGCGGATCGAACGCTACGTAATATCTTCCCTCCTCATGCATCACCATCGGGTGTTCTTTCTCTTCGCTGGCAATCGTGTGGATCGATTTTATACGCGAGAACTCCTCTTCGATGATCATATCGCACTTGATATCAAGCTGCAACTGCGTCTCGCCCGAACTGTTTTCTTGTTGCGAATACCCGATATCTTTCGTATCTATCGCCTCTTTGATTCTTTTGGCACTTCTTTGAATCGCATCAAATATATCTCTCATTACACTTCCTTTGCATTAGTTAAAATCCACGATATCACTTCATCGGGGTCGTTTAGGTTTAAAACATCCACGTTTTGCGGCAACGCATACTCTTTGGGGTTGATCGACGTATCGATCGCCAAAGCGTCGATATACTCGAAATAATCTTTTTCCAAATGTTCCCGAAATACGCCTATTCTCGGCAAGGGAAGATTTTTCAGCCCCTCTACGAGGAGAATATCGAACCTATCGAAAAGGCGGATCATCTCTTCGAGTTCTTTATATCTTTGAGAAAAATAGGTAGTGCGGGTAGGGGAGGTCACGATCACCTCCGCACCCGTGTCGGAAAATTTATAACTGTCTTTTCCTTCGACGTCAAAACGCGCTTTATCTTTGGGATCGTGCTTAATAATAGCAACCTCCTTGGCATGTTCGTGGATCAACTTTCTGGCGACTTTGAGTATGATGGTTGTTTTGCCGCTGTTTGAGGGACCGGTAAAAGCAACTGCTAATCGTTTTTTCAAACCGAATTCTTTGTTTTAAATTTGGAGGATTATACAAAAGAGTCTTTAAAAAGTTGTTTAATAAAGCTATAATTCCTCAACTAATTGAGACGGACAAAGTATGAAAAACCTTTTATCGCTACTCTCGTGCATCATGCTTTTTGGCGGATGCTCCCACCAAAACGGTTTTAGCAAATTTGCAATGGAACCGAGCCAAGAGCGCAGCGCAAACAGCATTCAAAGCAGCAAAATTCTTAAAGAAGGGGTCGTAGAGGGTGTTTTGTCGCTCGTATATCTTAACGAGGTCGATCCAAGCGTTTACAATGCCCACGAATATTTCCTCGTCGCCATCTACAATAAAGAAAAAAAAGAGCTTAGCAACCCAAATAGTTTTCTCCAAGGGGCTTTAGAGATCACGCTCAACGAGAAAATGCCCATAAAGATAAAAGAACTTGCAAAAGAGGAAACAATCGTTGCAAGGCTTTTTTCACAAAGTACGTGGAACCGTTACTATTTAGTAGCGTTTGAAGAGGAAAAAGAAAACAAACTGTTTCTCTCCCTCAAAGGGGAGGGGGTTTCTTCACAGATTTTGCGCTATAGCAAAAACGAAGAGTAGCGTTTAACGAAGAGTCTTTAAAGCTGCGTCTATTACGACGATAACGACTTGCAGCCCGATAATAATCACGAGGGGCGCAAGATCGATCCCGTTGAAGTTTGTACGCATATACTTTCTTACAAACGCATACGCAGGATTGGTTACTCTATAAAGAAACTGCACGATAGGATTGTACGGGTCGGGATTAACAAAACTCAAAAAAGCCGCGATAATAACCACCCAAATATAGACATAGAGTAAACTCGAAATAATGCCGCCGATTCCTAAAATAATCTCGCTAATAAAACTCATTTGACAATCTCCCCTAAATAATTTTTCAAGTGTGCGTAAATCTCCGAAAGATCGGGTCCCGCTTCGGCTCCCGTGAGAAGCAATCGCAATATTTTGGCAAGCTGTTCCTCTTTGAGCTTCGTTTCTTTGGCAACGTAGTTTTTAAAATCGTCGTAGGCTTCAAAGTAGGGAGCTTTTTGTATCGCCGTGCGCACCGTTTGTGCCGCCTCTTGGAACTCCTCTGAGAGTGTTTTAGGTGCAAAAACAGGTTTGATTTTTTCACGCAACTCTTTTGTAGTAGCTGCTTCTTCAAGGAAGAGCTTTGCCAATTTTCCTATCTCTTCGTCTGCAAACCCGACGTAGCGCGAAAGCTCTTTAGGTTCCATCGTTTTAAGGTGTTCTTTATTGATACGTTTAAGCGAATCGATATCGAAACGCTCAGCGACATCGGACAGCGCATCGATAGAAAACCACTCAATCGCCTCTTGTGCCGTAAAAATCTCTTTAGGAGGCTTGTTGCCTATTAATACTAAATAATTTGAAATCGCCGAGGGTAAAAATCCCTCCTCTAACAGCGATTTTATACTCGGAGTAGCGTTTAAAAAGCTTGGCATGTATCTATATTCTATCTCTTTGTCGTACCCTAGTGCTTCTCGGACATACTTTTGCTTTGCAGCATTGGTTTTATACCCCTCTTGGCAAAGCACCAAAGAGATGTCGCTTAACATATCGTCCACCGCAGATGCAAAATCGTACGTCGGCGTTTTATCTTGGCGCATAATGATAAAACTAGAGAGCGGATCAGACGTAGATGTTTTAATACGCACCGTAAAAGGGTTTGGATTGTCGATCACAAGCTCGGCGGGAAGCTCTTGGCATGTGCCCTCGTAACTATCGTCTACGTCTTTCAAAGGGCAAAAGCAGTTAAATGCTTTTTTCTTATGTAAAAGATCAAGCGCCATCGCGGAGTGGAAGCGATGGTTTTGGCTTTGGTAGTGAACTTGGGAATACGTAACCCCAAAAAGAGCTAAAATATCCAAAATCTCTTGGTCTTTCCCCTCAATATTTTTCTCTTGATCCCTATCTTCGATTCTAACTAATAGATTTTCTTTACGTTGCGCAGCAACGATAAAGTTCAAAAGAGCGACCCGCAGATCATCGAGAGTCATATCACGAGTAGGGGGAGAAGCAAATCGTAGCATTTCTATTCCTGAATAATTTGTTTTGGGAATTTTAACAGCTTTTACCTAATAGCCCACTAAATGAAGCCCCTCAAAAAGATACTGCACCAAACGCTTTACCTAGAATCTTATAAGCTCATATTGGTTAGAATAGTACGCTTATAAAAGTATCATTTTCAAAAGGTTGCAAAATAATGAGTGAGCATAAAGATTTTTTACGCACTATTGTAGAAAAAGATTTAAAATCTGGTAAATATAACCGGATAATTACGAGATTTCCTCCCGAACCAAACGGTTTTCCCCACATCGGACATGCCAAGTCTATCGCTATTAACTTCGGTATCGCACGCGATTACAACGGGTATTGTAATCTTAGAATGGACGACACGAACCCCACCACGGAAGATACCAGATACGTTGAAGCTCTCAAAGATGCCGTAGAATGGTTAGGCTTTGCTTGGAACGGCGATGTGCGTTATACCTCCGATTATTTCGACAAACTTTACGAGTGGGCGATCGAACTTGTAAAAATGGGTAAAGCGTATGTTGATAGCCTAGACGAAGAGACGATGCGAGAATACCGCGGAACCGTTACGGAAGCGGGACGCAGAAGCAAATACGCAGAGAGAAGCGTAGAGGAGAATCTCGACCTTTTAGAGAGAATGAAAAAAGGTGAGTTTAAAGACGGCGAACATGTTCTTCGTGCCAAAATAGATATGGGCGCGGCAAATATGAAGATGCGCGATCCGCTTTTGTACCGTATCCGCCATGCACACCACTATAGAGCAGGGGATACGTGGGCGATCTACCCGATGTATGACTTCGGGCATTGTCTCTCCGATTACATCGAGGGGGTAACACACTCCATTTGTACCTTAGAGTTTGAAAACAACCGCGATATCTACGATTGGATTTTAGAAACTCTGAAGCTAGAACCGCCTCGTCCTTACCAACACGAATTTGCACGCCTTGGGATCAACTATACGGTTATGAGCAAAAGAAAGCTTTTAGAACTTGTAGAGGGGAACTATGTAAACGGTTGGGACGATCCGCGCTTGCCGACCATAGCAGGGCTTAGAAGAAGAGGCTATACCCCCGAATCGATCCTCAATTTTTGCGACACCATAGGGATAGCAAAGGCAAACTCAACAGTAGACGTAGCGCAACTGGAATTTTGTATCAGAGATGATCTCAATACAAAAGTGCCGCGCGTTATGTGTGTACTCGATCCGCTTAAAGTAACCATAGCAAACTATGAAGGCAGCGAAGAGTTGGATGCACCGTACTACCCCGAGGATATACCAAAAGAGGGGTCAAGAAAAGTGCCGTTTTCAAAAGAGATATACATTGAACGTGAAGATTTTTCAGAAAATCCTCCGAAGGGGTATTACCGCCTGACGCCTGAGCAGCCCGTACGTTTACGACACGGTTATATTATCACTTGTAAAGAGATCATTAAAGATACGGAGGGAAATATAACCGAGATCATTGCCGAGTATCATCCAAATTCAAAAAGCGGATCCGATACAAGCGGCATAAAAGTAAAAAGCGCCATCCAGTGGGTCGATGCCGCATCTGCCAAAAAAGTAGAGGTAAGACTCTACGACAGACTCTACTCGTGCGAAAACCCTGAAGGGCTAGAAGACCTTAATCCCGATTCGCTTAAAATCGTAAAAGATGCGCTGATCGAGCCTGCGGTTCTCCTCGAGAAACCCGATGTAAGATTCCAGTTTGAAAGACAAGGATACTTTTTTGCCGATCCGATCGATTATACCGATGCAAATCCCGTATATAACAAGATCGTAGGTCTCAAAGACTCGTGGAATAAAAAAGAGACGCAAAAAGAGCCTGCGACTCAAGCAAAAGCACAAACGAAAAAAGTACAAACCGAAGGCGAAACGCTTCCTATGAGCGAGCGTGAACTAGCCCTGTTTACCAAATACACCGCTGAATTGAAATTAAATAATATGGTTGCTGATATTTTGGCTAGGGACGAAAAATTATCCTCATTTTATGAAGAAGCGCTTTTAGCAAACAACGCACCCGTAACAATCGCAAATCTTGTAGCAAATGAGGTGGCAAGAGAGCTCAAAGAAAAAGAGCGAGATGCAATTATGTTTAACGGATCTCAGATAGCAGAATTGGCGAAAATGATCGATAACGGTACCATTTCAAATAAGATAGCCAAAGAGGTTTTTGAAGAGATGGCAAAAAGCGGAGAAAACCCCTCTAAAATCGTAGAAACTAAAGGTCTTGTGCAGATAAGCGATGCTGCAGTATTGGAACCTATTATCGATGAGATTATCTCTAAAAACCAAGAGAACGTCGAAAAGTTCAAAGCGGGTAATACGAAGTTGTTTGGTTTCTTTGTAGGGCAGGTTCTTAAAGCTACCGACGGTAAAGCAAATCCGCAGGTTGTCAACGAGCTTGTGGCTCAAAAACTCAAGTAGTTTAGATCAGAGATCGGTTTTATGCCGGTCTTAATCGATTTGATAGATACAAAGAGATTATTGAAACATTTGTAGAGTAGGGTGATTTATATTTGTGATTGAGTTAGATGGTGACCCCACGGAGACTCGAACTCCGGTAACCAGGATGAAAACCTGGGATCCTGACCGCTAGACGATGGGGCCATCTGAAGAAAGTTTTGTTTCAAAAAGAAAGAGTTTTTAGAAGCTCTTGCTTTGTTGAGCCGAAATTATATAGATTTTATTCTTAAAGTTTTATAAAAAAACTTTAAATCAGTAAAATTTCTTGCCGACAAACGTCGGGCAAGAAATTTTTACCTCTTAGTCTTCGTAAAAACTGCGTAATGCTCTAATGATTACTGCGTTTTTAGAGATGCTTTCCGCTTTTGCGTTATCGTTTACTACTTCGTAAAGATCCAAAGGAAGAGAGATAGAGAACGTTTTTGTCTCGATTTTTTTCTTTTTCGCTACCATAGCTACGACGCTGTTAAGCAATTCGATAATTTTTTTCGTATCGATAGGTTTTTGAATAAAGCTGTTAACACCCACTTCGATCGATTCGGAAATTTTTTCGATATCGTTACTTGCAGAGATAACAATAATGATCTGATCTGGGTTCATCTCGCGGATTTTACGAGAAAGCTTGATACCGTCGATCCCCGTCATGATAATATCTACGAAAATAACATCCGGTTGTACTTTCTCATAAATAGCAAGTGCTTCTTCACCGTTAAAGCAAGAATACACGTCAGAAAAGAAGTTTTTGAAAGTAGAGCTTAAAAGCTCGTTTGTTACTTTCTCATCCTCTACGACCATCGCAGTGAGTTTTTTTGTTTGTTGCGTTAATTGAACTAAGTCTAGATTTGCCATATTGTTTTCCTTCTTGTAAATTGTGATGCAATTATACAATAAATAATGAAAAAATCTATAACATTTATAAACATCTGTTTTTTTTCATGCGAAAAATGCGTAAAATAGGGGAGTTTAGCAGAAAAAAACATATTGAAAATTATGAATATTTTTCTACGTGAAAAACTTTTTTTGTTTAATTCGTATATTTTTTGAATTTTTCAAGCCATTGCAAATCGGGTTTTTGAGAATCCTCTTTTTGTATAAGAAGGGAGTCGATGATACTTATCAGCGTATCGTTATCCATAAATTCCAAAAGATCGGGATTGATAGATGTTTTTTGAATCCCTTCATAAGTGTTAAGGAGATTTTGTATATCTTCGATAAGTTGTGCTTTCGTACTCATATTGCTAGCTGTCCGTCTAAGAAATTTTCTTCTGGCATGCCAAAGAAGCGTGCCATTTTACCATAATAGACTTTATCAAATCACTATTGGTTAACATAATGTAAATTCTCTTGAAAAACACATCTCTCCGTTTTAGCCTATGCTTTTAATATGCAAGGCAAAAACGGTTCCTACGTTTTCCTGCGATCGCACACTGAGTGCTATTCCCATATCTTCACACATCCTTTTTGCAAGCCCAAGCCCTAAGCCCGTTCCGGCGTCGTCTCGATTTGCCTGGATAAAAGGATCAAATATAATCCCCATTTTTTCCTCTGCAATACCTCGTCCCGTATCTTCAACCTCAATAACGATCTCCCCTTCTTGTGCAAAACTTCTAATCTCTATAGAGCCTTGTTTCGTGAATTTAATAGCATTAGAGAGAAGATTGAGCAATACCTGCAAGAGTCTGCGCGCATCGACTTGAGCATACAAAGCCCCCTCTTGGCATGCAAGGGAGTATTTGATTTGCGTATTAACAAGAAGCGAATAGGTATTGGTATAGGCAGAACGGATAATTTCGTTTATATCGTGTTTTTGGATATCGTACTCTATTTTGCCCGATTCCGCTTTGGTAAACTCCAACAACTCGTTAATGAGATGCAAAAGATGTTTTGCATTGACCAAAACTCTTTCGAGAAAATACCTACTCTCTTTTTGCAACGCCTCATCTTCCATAATTTCGTCGAAATCCTCGAGGATCTGATCGGTAAAATTGATGATGGCATTCATCGGCGTGCGTAGTTCGTGAGAAACGCTGCTGATAAAATTTGAACGCGCCTGTGCGGCATGAAGTGCTTTTTGTTTTGCTTCTTTGAGAGCATGATTTGTTTGACGCAAATTGACTATAGAAACTTGGAGTTCGTGAGTTTTTTCGGTAACTTTCATCTCGAGCGTGCTATTGAGTTCCCGCAACTCTTTTTCTAAAGTTTTGATATGCGTAATATCTCTCGCAACCCCTACGATTCCGTTTATTTTGCCGTCGTTATCCCACAGAGGACTTTTATTGATATGCAAAACAAACCGCTCTCCCCTCGCATTTTTAAGCTCCTCTTCTATCATAACCGGTTTTTTGGTATGTAGCACGAGCGTATCTGTTTTATCGTGGTGCTCGGCAATCTCTTTTGGGTACAAATCGTAATCGTTGCACCCGAGCAATTCGCCCCGCTGTTTCCCCGTCCACTTTTCGTATGCCCTATTAAAACCGATATATTTTTTCTCTTTGTTTTTATAAAAAAGCAAATCGTCGGTAGCATTGGTTACATTGCGCAGCAGCTCTTCGCTTTCGCGATAATTTTGTAATGTTTTGCGCAGCAATACGGCACTTTTTTGAAACGATTTGCATATCGTGTCTATTTCGTATCCCATTTTGCCGCAGCCTTGAAGCTGAAGGTTTGAATCATAATCGTATTGCTCGAGCGCCCTGCTTAGGTTTTTAAGCGGGCGTGCTACCATGAAAGAAAACGCAAGCCATACAAGGAGCAAAATCGTAAATAAAATCACGATTCCGCCCGTAAAAATTTTATTTAAAACCCCCTCTACGGGTGCCAAAAAAACATCGTCGGAAAAATCGATTACGATCAGCCAATCCAAACTCGTAACGGGGATAGCCAAGAGGCGACGATGTCCCCTCTCCTTTGACGTATACGAAACAAATTCCTGCTTCGAAGTAATCATGTTCTGCAGTGTTTCGTATTTTGTGTTTTGTTTTGCTGCAAATTGCTCTTGTAACGAGTTGTTAATTGTAATCTTCGTATCGGTCGCTGCTCGAATCATTCCCGATCTATCTACCAAGATTGCATCGGCGTCGATAGTGTGCAAAATCGATTTCAGAGGTTCTAGTATATTGGCGATTTTTATACCGCCGCCTGCAAGACCTATTTTCTCTTTGCCCTCTCGTACGACGACATCCACCCAAATCGTAAGTTCTCCCGTTAAAAAACTATCCACGTTTACCGTATAAGGTGCTTTGTTTTGCAACGTTTGTTCAAACCAAAAACTTTCCGGGTCTTGAAGATCGACCACTTTGACGAACCCCGTTTCATTATAATAGTTTCTTGTTTGAACCTCCGTTGCATACACGCTCTCAAGATTGTAAAAATTTTTGAAATAGAGAAACTTCTCTTGCATCTGCTTTGTCAAATTGCCCTCTTTGGCATGGGAGCTTTTTAGATACTCCGCCGTATCGGGGCATGAAGCAACCACCATGCTATCTCGTATAATTTGCATCAGCTTATTGTCGATTTTGCCGTTGATGGTAGATTTTAGATTTTCTATTTCCGATTTGATATAAACGTTTTCGACGGTCTGTTTTAAAAAATCCTCCGTTACCCGAAGCGTCAGAAACATCAAAAAACCCACGATCAATAAAAGGGGAAACAACACCTTTAATAAAATAGAATCGAATCGCATCAAACCTCTTTTTGGATCTCGCGCTCAGGCTGAGCAAAATAATATCCTTGAGAGTAATCGATCCCCAAAGATCGGACAATATCATAAATAGCTTGCGAATGTACAAACTCTGCAACGGTAGGAACTCCCAGTTTTTTGGCAAACGAAACGATCGTCTCTACCACCAGACGCGCATTGTGATTGGTATCGAGATTACGTATAAGGGAGCCGTCGATTTTGATAATATCGACGTTGAGCTGAACAAGATGGATAAAATTGGAATACCCGCTTCCAAAGTCGTCTATGGCTACGCTGCATCCGTACCCTTTTACTTTTTCTATAAAGCGAAAAACCTCGGTATAGTTTTCCACCCCTTCCGATTCCAAAAGCTCAAATATAACACGGCGACAACAATCCCCGTACGCTTCAAGCTGTTCGAAAATATATTCGGCAATATCTACGTTGAGAATATCTATAACCGACAGATTGATCGAAAAACTGTAAGAAACATCTCTAAACGTCTCAAAAGCTTTTTTAACGACCGTTTTGGTAATAGAGCCGTACTGACGGGATTTTTTGGAAATTTCCAAAAAATAGTAAGGGGAAACGACGCTACCGTCTTTTTCGATTAAACGTACAAGCGATTCGTATTTTTCGATTTTTTGCGTTTGGTTGTTCACGATCGACTGAAAAAACGGAATAATACGATCACATGCCAAGGCATCGCTAATTTTATTGACCCAGACGATATTGTTTTCGTAACTGCGAAACAATTCGTTTTCTTCATACAACAGAGCTTCTCGCCCTGTTTTTTTTGCAATATTAAGAGCTTTTTCGGCGCTTATAAGAAGTTCACCGTCAAACACCGAACCTCCGAGCGTAATGCGAATCGATATTTCATGCTCAAGCGCCTGCAGATAAGGGGTTTTCAAAAAATTCGTTTTGATCTTTTCTATTACCTCTGCTATCTCGGCAAGAGAAGAAACATCTTGAACCAAAACGGCAAAAATATCCCCTGAAATACGGTAGAATTTGTATCTTTTGTCCGGCAAAATCGAGATCAAACGCGCTACAAAGGTTTCAAAAACGCATCCCCTATGGCGTGACCGTAAAAATAAACGATATCTTTAAAGCTGTCTATATCTATTAAAATCAGACCGCAGCGGGTTTGTTGTTCCAAATTCTTAATAAGTTGGCTTCTGTTTGGAAGCGAAGTGAGAGAATCGGTGTAGTAATACCGTATCAGCTCTTGACTTTGACGATGAAGTAAAGTATTTTCAAGTGCAACGAGGCTTTCGTTTTGAAGTTTTTTGAGTTTTATAAGCGACTCGATTTGTTCGAGTAAAATTTTTCTATCGAATGGTTTAGACCATAAACCGTCCGCCCCTTTTTCCAAAGCGACGATCTTCTCGTCCATCGATCCGATGGCAGTCACGATGATCACGGGAATCGCTTCGGTATTGGAATCCGCCTTAAGAAGTTCCAGCGCCTCGTAACCGTTGAGCTTTGGCATGTTTATATCCATTATAATAACGCTCGGGAGGTGTTTGCGTGCCAAAGCCACCCCCTCCTCCCCGTCCTTGGCTTCATAAAATAGATACTCTTTTTTTCGCAAAGCGGCTATAACCGCCAAGCGACTATCGGCATTGTCGTCTACTATCAGAATCGAAGGCTGCTTAATCATCTGCCACCCCCGTATTTTTAAGAGCATGTAAAAACTCTTTTCGAGAGAAAGGCTTTTCCAAAATCGCATTAAAACCTTTTTGGAGATAAAGCTTTTTCATCTCTGCAAATACGGAAGCGGTAATAGCGATTATATAGTTGTTTTCAAAACGCTTCTGTTCCCGAATCCACCCCGTCAAAGCGATGCCGTCCATTCTCGGCATTTCTATATCGATTAAAAAAAGATCGATATCAAAAAGCGTCTCAAGCTTCTCTTGTGCTTCCAATCCGTCCCGCGCCCAAATTAACTCAACGGATTGAGAAAATTTTTTGAGATTTGATTGAATAACGGTGAAATTATCCTCATTATCCTCAGCAAGAAATATCTTCATAACTCCCCTTACAAACGCTTCTTACAAAAACGATCGAAACCGTTTTTAAGCCGATTGTTACGCAAAAAATAGGATTAAAAATCAAAAAGATTATACTTTAACATTCAAAAATAAATCTTAATCGTCAAAGAAAATCACGTTTAAAAAAGAAAAAAATGCGGCATTTACACATGGAGATAAAAATGGGGAAGAAAACAGGCACAGCATAAGCCGAGTT
>Ga0265295_1005738_pt1 | contig 15570 bp, 13 predicted proteins | sample Munlansysbiofilm_FD_192503 | JGI IMG/M metagenome (GOLD analysis project Ga0265295, IMG submission 192503) | Leachate microbial communities from a municipal landfill in Southern Ontario, Canada - Methane capture system biofilm | ecosystem: Engineered > Solid waste > Landfill > Unclassified ... | reverse complement strand
AAGGTTACTGATTGATGCATATCCATGTAGCAATTGGTAATGTCGTTTGATTGAACCGCCCGGTACCGAACGGTATGCCGTTGGTGGTGTGGGAGGTTGGGGCCGTGAGGCCCCTGCCTACCCGATTGCACGTTGCATACGTAATGAAAAGTGGATGAAGGTCCGAGGGCAAGGAAGGCTATGGACGCTTCCTTTCCAAAGTAGCATGCACCCCATCTGTAAGTGTGCATAGGATGTGCAAGCCTAAGGACAAAATGCTCCGGAGGCTTGAGGACAAGGTCCAGGAACCGACCAAGTGGAATCGGAGCTTTTGTTATGGTTTTCTTATGGTCACTGAATAATTGTATTAGCTGGACCCTTAAGGCGTCTGCAAGGTATCGCCAGAGATACAGAAGATGCAGGAGCTGAACTGGAATTTTGATGTTTCTAGCAGGCAAAGCGCAATAGGTTACTGATGGATGGCTGTGGGGGGTGTGAAATGGCAATGACTTTTGTTTATACCACCCTCGACTGGAGCATAAGGTGGGTGTGGTGAGAGAATGGGGTTGTTGCAACCTCTGTCTACTCACATGTTGCATTCAAACCAAGCAAAGGGTGAATCTTTTGGCATTCACTTTTTTTTGGCGAATGTCAGTAGCTTATCATGAAATTAGAAAAGGAGGTATGCGGTATGAGTGAGTCACCTAACGTGATGACAAACGAAGAGCGTGTTGCCTATGTACAGATAAAGAGAAAGCAAACTCAATTTCGGGATTCAATGCTTGCTGTCAGCGGTATTGTGTTCTTTTTCTTGCTTTGGGAAGCAATTGTGCTTACTGGGTGGGTCGACAGCAAAAAGCTTTGCAGCGTGCTTGAGGTCTTCAAGTTGTTCATCCTGAAATTTACTGATCCAAATCCTGACGGAGCGGTGCTGCTGGTCAACGTTTGGTCCAGCTTGTTGATCGCCCTTTCTGGATTCGGACTGGCTATAGCCATCGGAATTCCTCTTGGCTGGTTGATGGGTTGGTATAAAGGATTTGACGCCTTCATGCGCCCGATCTTCGAGATCATCCGTCCTATTCCCCCTGTCTCTTGGATTCCTCTTTCAATAGTCTGGATGGGAATCGGACTCAAGGCTAAATCATTCATTGTTTTCTTTGCTGCTTTTGTCCCCTGCCTCATCAATTCCTACACTGGAATCAGGCAGACAAAGGAAGTGCTGAAAAACGTTGGGAAGACTTTCGGAGCATCGAATTTTACAGTCTTCTGGAAAGTCGGAATTCCATCTTCATTAACGATGACTTTTGCTGGAATAAAAGTAGCCATCGGTAATGCATGGGCTACTTTGGTAGCCGCTGAGATGCTGGCAGCTTCCAGTGGACTTGGTTACATGATCCTCATGGGAAGGTCCTATGGGCGTGTTGATCTTGTTATTCTAGGTATTGTTGTAATTGGAGTTCTTGGTGTTCTCATTTCGGCAATAATCACCAAATTCGAAGATCTTTTAATGGGATGGAAAAAGTTATGAGTAGTAATACTGTATCACACCTAAGTCAGGCGGAGAAAAAGCAACAACGTCTGGAGATATTATACAAGATTCTCCCCGTTATATCCGTGCTTCTTCTCATCAGCCTTTGGTTGTTTGCATCAAAAGATTATAACCCAAAAATTGGATCCGGATTTCCTACACCTGCAGCTACCTGGGAGAGGGCGGTGAAGCTCTTTACCCGACCTGTTAAGAAAATGAATCTGATTATGCATGCTCTGATAAGTCTCAGGAGAATAGGCTTTGCCTTGGCATTTAACTGGACTTTTGGAATCGCATTTGGAATCCTGATCGGATGGTATGCAAAGCCCAAAGCTTTCTTTTCCCCGATGTTTGATGCTTTCCGGGCAGTTCCACCTTTGGCTTGGATCCCACTCATAACTCTGTGGTTTGGAATCGGCGAGTTTCCTAAAATCCTGATTGTCATCTTCGGGTCTCTGGCATCCATTGTTGTGAATGTGAGGGCTGGGCTTAGCACTGTTGATGTCATGTACCTAAATGTAGGGTCAGTTTTCAACGCTACTCCCATGCAGACTCTCATCAAGATAGCGATTCCTTCTTCCCTTGATGCTATCTTCGCTGGAGTAAGAACATCCACAAGTGCCGCTTGGATGGTGGTTCTTGCTGCAGAAATGCTAGGAGCCGATTCTGGTGTTGGATTCCTCATTTCCCGTGGCATGGACTCGATTGATATGCCTTTGGTACTAACAGGTATGATCGCAATTGGAATTGTCGGAGCAATCCTGGCAATCCTGACTCAGCTCGCTGAAAGGTTGATATGTCCATGGACAAGAAAAAGCAAGTAATACTAAGTTTAAGAAATATTAGTCAGAGTTACGTTATACAAAATGAGGTCAAGCCTGCAGTCGAAGACGTATCTCTTGATGTATATGATAATGAATTCCTCGTTGTCCTCGGACCGGGCCACTGTGGAAAAACCGTGCTTATGAACATCATTGCAGGGATAGAAAAGCCCATTGAAGGAAAGATTTTCCTCAAAGGGGAGGAGATCCTTGGAAGTGACCCACGTATCGGCATGGTATTTCAGTCCCTCAACCTGATGCCTTGGCGTACTGTAATGGAAAATGTCGAGTTCGGCCTCGAATTGGCAGGTATGGGCAAGAAGAAGCGTCGTGCCATTGCACAGAAGTACATTGATTTGGTCAAGCTTTCAGGGTTTGAGAACTCCTATCCGCATGAACTGTCAGGTGGGATGAAGCAGCGTGTCGGAATCGCCCGTGCCTATACGAACAATCCTGAGATTCTGATTATGGATGAGCCATTCGGGGCCTTGGATGCACAAACCCGCTACGCTATGGAAGAGGAGGTCTTGAGGATTTGGAAGGAGGAGAAGCGAACCGTCATCTTCGTTACCAATAATATCGAGGAAGCGGTTTTCCTTGCCGACAGGGTAATTCTTTTGAGTAACTTCCCTGCTAAAGTCAAGCAAGTTTATGACTTGTCTCCGCTTGTACGCCCAAGGGATTTGATGGATCCTGAGTTCCTTCGCTTCCGAACCGAGATTTCAGATAATACAGATCTTGCGCTGTAATAGGGAGGTAGATTATGAGTGATGAACACAAGGTTAAGGTAGAGAACTTAACCAAATACTTCGGTGACCTCCATGTGCTGGATGATGTCTCCTTTGATATTAGGAAGGGAGAGTTCCTTTGTGTAGTGGGCCCGACCGGATGTGGAAAGACAACGTTTCTTAATCTTTTGACAAGGATTTACATGCCGACAAAGGGCGAACTCTATATTGATGGCGAACCTGCGGATCCAAAGAAGCATAATCTTTCGGTTGTTTTTCAGGAGCCGTCGGCCATGCCTTGGCTCACTGTTGAGCAGAACCTTCGTTTTGGGATGGAGATTAAGAAACTACCCAAAGATGAGATTAACAGGCGTGTGGAGAACATGATCAAGTTGTTGGGTCTTGAAGATTTTCGCGATAGGTATCCTCACCAGCTTTCCGTATCGACTGCACAGAGAATCATCATCGGGCGGGCCTTTGCCATGCAGCCTGATTTGCTTTTGATGGATGAGCCTTATGGGCAGATGGATATCAAGCTTCGCTTCTATCTTGAGGACGAGGTGATCCGTCTGTGGAAGGAGATGGGGACAACAGTTGTCTTCATTACCCACAACATTGAGGAGGCGGTATACCTAGCGGAGAGGGTGCTCATCCTCACCAACAAGCCCGCTACGATTCGTGAGGAGGTAAAGGTAGACCTTCCAAGGCCGAGGAAGGTTTCCGACCCTGAATTCATCAAGATTAGGAATCACATCACTGAACAGATCAAGTGGTGGTGATATGCCGACGGTTTTAGTTGCCCAGGTGGCGCTTGTTGCTGGTGTGAACTTTCTATCAGCTCTTGTACAGGCTAGTACGGGCTTCGGCTATGCTCTGGTTGCGATGCCTCTGATGGCATTGTTCCTTCCTATGGCTACCTGTTCTGCCATATCAGCGGTGACAATCGTTGCAATAGGATTGCAGATGTCATGGAAGCTAAGGGAGAATCTGAAGCTTTCCACTATTGCACTGCCTGTGCTCTGTTGCCTTGGAACCATCAATGTCGGCCTGCTGCTGTTGAGCATGTTTGATGAGATGGCCTTGAGGATAATCTTGGCTTCGTTGCTCCTAGTGGTTACTGCTCTTTCCCTTTTGATGCGCAAGGTAAGCATTGGAATTTCAGGGAAGTGGTACTTTGCAGTTGCAGCAGGACTGCTTACCGGCCTGTCTGCAGGAATGTTCAATGTGATAGGGCCTTTCTTGATCTTGTATTATATCAATGTTTGTGATGACACCCTTCATATGAAGGCGAGCCTTGAGTTCAGTTTTTTGACAGCGGGTCTTTATACTTCGGCCATGCACCTGTTTGCTTATGGAAATATCAATGCAGCTGTTGCTCCCCATATCGGAGCGGCGGTGGCAGCTGCATTGTCTGCAGGCTTGCTTGGACTCAAGGTTTTCAAAAAGCTCAACCGGAATATCATTTCGATCTTTGTATATACCTTGCTTCCCGTGATGGCCTTTATTTTGGTTTTGAATGGTGTTAGGTAGTGATCAGACAAAAAGATGGTTTGATTTTCATTTTGATTTCTTTAAAGGAGATGAATACTATGACTAAAGACAAGAAAATTCTTTTTTTAGGTCTGGATGCAGCAATGCCTGACCTTGTGAAGAAGTTTGTTGCTGAAGGCGCAATGCCCAATACTGCTAAACTTATGGAGCAAGGGGTGTTTTCAAGGCTTGAAACAATATTTCCTCCTCTGACAGCCGCTGCTTGGACAGCGATTGTCAGTGGAGCCGGAAGTGGAACCAACGGGGTTCCCAGCTTGATGGTCAAGCATCCCGGCGAGGAACTTGACGATTGGCATACATCCTTTGACCGTAACCAGGTTCTCTGTGAGACAATGTGGGACGTTGGTGTTAAGAAGGGCAAGAAGGTTGCCTTGGTCAACTGGCCTGTGACGTTTCCGATGGGAGGGATTTCAGAGGAAAACGGATGCCAGCTAGCTGGTGCACTGAACCCTCCATTCCGCTATTTCTTCATGCCGCTTTGGGACGTTGCTTCAAGCTCCTGTTTCTCGAACAAGGCGTTGCACTGCAACCAGATCCCAGGTCGTGCGGTTAAGATTCAGACCAAACCAGCACAAGGCTGGACGAATCTGCCAGAGAGCAAGAAACCATGCCTTGAATTCGAGATAACCGTTCCCCCTACCTATGTAGAGGGGTACAAGATGCAGGTCCTCATCTATGCTTCCTCCGATGAAGGGTATGACAGGATGCTGGTTTCTGATACCAAGGATGCTGAAACTGCCGTCACAGATATCAGGATGGGTGATTACGGACCTTGGATCACCCGTAGTTTTGAAGCCAGGGACTATAAGCGAAATGGACGTTTCCGATTCCAGATTCTTGAGCTGAGCAAGGATGGCAAGGATTTCAAGCTGTATCAGAGCTCCATCAACATGGCCGATTCATACTCGGTGCCTGCCTCGCTGAGCAAAGAGGTCGAAGATGTGGCAGGAATGTTCATGGAAGTCGATGATCCATGGGCTTTTATGGACGGATGGATGACCTCAGATCTGTATCTTGAGCAACTAGGTCTTCATGCGAACTGGTGGGGAAATGCCACCAAGCATGTGCTTGAGACTCAACCATGGGATATGGCGTTCTCCTGGGTTGGAACAATCGACCACGTCGAACATGTTCTGTATTCAGGAATCGAACCGACTTCCCGTGTCTACAGTGAGAAGGTCGCCCCGCTTTGCTGGCATATGATTCGTGAGACCTACAGGCAGGTTGATGATAATATCGGAAAGATTCTAGAAGCCGTTGACCTCGACGAGACCTACGTCGTTCTTATCTCCGACCATGGCATGACCCATCTTGATTGGAATCCGTTTGTGAAGGAGCATCTGCAAAGGGCTGGACTTTTGAAGTACAACCTTGACCTTTCAACCGATGATCCCTCCAATCTGTCTATAGATTGGACACGTACCAAGTGTCATCCACTTGAACCATGCCATGCCCACATCTTCATAAATCTCAAGGGACGCGATCCCCAAGGGATCGTCGAGTCTGAAGATTATGAAAAGGTGCAGGAAGAGATCATCAATTGTCTAATGGGGATGAGGAATCCAGAAAATGGTAGCAATGTTGTCTCTTATGCCCTCAAGAAGAAGGAAGCGGCCCGGCTGGGGATCTACGAAGGCCCTGGTTTCGACAGGGTAGGAGATGTCCTGTATGCCTGGAATCCCGGGTACATGTCTCATCCCTTCATCTATCGTACTGCGATCAAGTATCGCGATGGATCGGAGAGGGTCAGGGCTAACCCCGAGCTCTATGAGCAAGCCATCCTTTGTAAGAATTTTCCTGAGATGATACAGGAAATTGTGGAGGTGAATGGTGGGGATCACAGTGCCGTTTGCGGAAACTTCACTGGTGTCCATCTAGCGGAGCCGACTTTGCATGATATGCATGCCTGCATGATCATGGCCGGTCCTGGGGTATCCCACTATGAGAGAAGATATCCTGCCCGAATTATCGATGTGTGCCCAACGCTTTCAAAGCTTTTGAATATTGATGTACCTAAGGATGCCGAAGGAGGAATTCTATATGATGTCTTGGACAGGATCGAAAAGTAAGATAGGGACCGTAGGTCTCGTTGGTTGCGGCCGCATGGGTCTTTGTATGCTAGAGGTAATGCTCAAAGGCGGGTTCAAGGTCGTCGCCTACGATAAGTTCCCTGCGGCAACGCAGCGAGCGGTGTCGATGGGTGCTGTGGCTGCGAATGGCCTGGCGGACCTGGCGGAAGAAGTTGACATGGTTCTCTTGTCACTGCCAGGGCCGGTGCAGATCGAAGAGGTGCTCTTTGCTGAGGACGGGATTGCCAGGGGTCTGGGTAAGGGTAAGGTAGTGGTAGACACCAGCACCGTTGATCCCAACACCACACGATCAAATGCCCAGCGACTGGAGGATGCCACCGGGTCTGCTTACCTTGACTGCCCAATACTGGGAAGGCCCTCTGCTACTGGGAAATGGATGCTGCCTACAGGTGGGAACAAGGATGCACTGGAGTATGCAAAGCCTGTATTGCTTACCTTTGCTGCCAATGCAGTCTCAGTTGGTGACCATGGTGCTGGAAACGCGTTGAAACTGTTGAACCAGATGATGTTCACCTGTATCAACGCCATCTCCAGCGAAGTAATGGCTGTTGCCGAGCATGTCGGTGTTGATCCGAAGGTGTTCTATGACACTGTCGCCTCATCGAGTGCCGCAACGGTCAGCGGACTGTTCCGTGAAGTGGGAAAGTGCATCCTCAATGATGATTTCTACGATCCTGCCTTTACCGTTGATCTTCTGATCAAGGACACGAAACTTGCCCTGCAGATGGCAAAGGATTCTGATGCACCGAGTGTAATAGCCGGCATTGCCCAGATTTATAATGAGATGGCTCATGCAAACGGTCACGGAAATGAGGATACCAGCGCACTATACAAGGTGTTCGCAAAGCAATTCAACAAGGAGTGCAAATAGAATGAAACTAGAATTTGAGTACGGTGAAGGGACACTATCGGCGAATCTGCCTGACACAACTGATGTATTCGTACCTGGAGTTACTGTCAAAGATCCACAAGCCCTTCCACAGGATTGGGATACCCTCTATGCAGAGACTCTGAAGAGCATCCGCAATCCAATTGGTATGCCGCCTCTTACAGAACTTGCCAAAAAAGGCAGCAAGGTGGTATTCATCATCCCTGATATCGTCAAGGGTGGTTGTCATCCGACCAGTCACAGAAAGGTAGCCATCACTGCTTGCCTTGAGGAACTGTATAAGGCCGGCACTGAGAAGAAGGACATTCTTCTGATGATCTCCAATGGTCTGCATCCCCGTGCTACGGTAGCTGAGATACGACAGATCCTAGGCGAAGAGCTTTTCAATGATTTTTACCCGTATGGACAGGTCACCAGCCATGATTCAGAGGATTGGGATCATCTTATTGACCTTGGACACACGCCTCAAGGTGACCATGTCATCATGAACAAGTATGTCTATGATGCTGATGTAGCCATCATGATCGGCCACTGCCAAGGAAACCCGTATGGAGGATATTCCGGAGGGTACAAGCACTGCACCTGCGGTCTCACACACTGGAAGAGCATCGCTGCTCACCATGTGCCGACGGTCATGCACCGTGTCGACTTCACTCCTGTTTCGGAAACCAGCGAAATGAGAAACAAGTTCAATGAGCAGGGTATGTTCATGGAAGAGAAAATGGGAAAGAAGTTTTTCTGCTGTGATGGTGTGCTTGATTCAGCCTCCCGACAGCTGGCGATCGTAAGTGGTTATACCAAAGAAATGCAGCCTGTCAGCTGGAAGATAGCTGATGAGAGGACCTATGTACCATTCGCAGAGAAAAAATATGATTGCATTGTCTTCGGCATGCCGACGAATTTCCACTATGGCAATGGGATGGGAACCAACCCGATCCAGATGATGCAGGCCCTTTCTGCTCAAGTGATACGCCATAAGCGAATCATGAGCGACCGCTGTGTGTTCATTGTTTCATCCATCTGTGATGGTTACTTCCATGATGAGCGCTGGCCGTACCTTCGTGAGATATACAACATGTTCCAACACGACTATATGAACGTGCTACCGGACATGAACCGCTATGGCGAGTATTTTGCAACTAACGAGGAGTTTATACGCAAGTATCGCTATTGCAATGCATTCCATCCATTCCATGGTTTCTCTATGATGAGCTGCGGCCATATTGCGGAGATGAACACATCTGCTATCTATATTGTTGGAGCACGTGAGCCTGGCATAGCCAGAGGCATGGGACTGAAGACAAGGGCCACTTTTGAGGAAGCCTTGGCTGATGCACAGCGCAAGTACCTTCCTGAAAACCCAAATATTCTTGCCTTGCCGCTTACCTTCAAGACCGGAGCCGTCCACCTTTCCATGAAGGATGATCGCTATGATGGTACCAACGGGCATGCAGGTGAGTGCACAATGATGCATTAGAGCGAGCTGAAAGCTTATGCTTAGTTTTTTGGAGGCTGTTTCAAGGGATTTTCCTCGGAACAGCCCGAAAAAGCAGAGCTGTTTTTAGAAAATGTTTTTTAACAGTATGAATTGTTTCCACCCCATGTTTCTGCATTGTGTGATAAGTCTTCCATATGGGGTGGAAACAATCTATCTTTTGGTTTCGGTATAGTACCAACATGCATCACTTATTCCTCATATTTCATGCCATGCAGCTCAAGATGGAAGAGGGTATCATTGCTCGTCCCTTGGGGGAAATAAAATTATTAATTTTTTGAGGCATACGTAGAAAGCGGGGACATGCAAAACTCCGTTGTCCCGGGGATTGAGAGGGGTCAGCCAGCTATCCATATGGACATTTTTGTTTTTCCCTTCTATGGTGATCGTATCAACCTTTGAGGTACGTGCAGTATGCGGCAAATCTCCACCTTTACACAAACCGAATCGGATTTGCTTGATCGCTGTGAAGCTGTTCTACGCGAATCTTCGGTAAACCTATATACTCATCTCCAGGCCTTGCGAAGCGATGTTCGCCTGCTTTCTGAAATTGCAAACCGATCGCCATCCCCCAACCAGGACTTCGATGGGGCGATTGATGGCAGGTCTTGGAGGACCTTGGCTGAAAAGCTCAAGAACCAGGGTATCGATGCTGTGGTGAATCTCCCTGTCAAGGCAGTGGTGGGCCGTTCGTTTCTGGTAAGCAAGCTCCACCTTTTTGGCTTTCTGGAAAAGATATCCCACACACAACACGGCCTTGCATCCTTGCTTCCTTCCATAGAGGACAGCTACCACAACACTCTCTTTGACCTGATGGCTGAGGATCTGTATGTCTCGGTCATCTCTGAAAGCAAGGGGGAGGAGCAGTGGCTGCACCGTGCTACCGAGGAATTGATCAGGATGTGGGATTATCGCACCAGCGTAAACAAAAGTGAGTTCGCACCGAACCTGAGGAAACTCTGGGCGGCACGTCACACCATCGTCCCTGTACTGGGGACACTGATGGGGACTGTTGAACTGATGCGCCTCTCTTTTGGGCTCTCATCCGTTTGGCACTCCTTCATCATCTCAGAGGCAAAGAAAGAGGGGATGACCCATGCACTGGAAGAGTACCTCTTCTCCCTCAGCTATGAGCAGATAGGCTTGCTCAGAGGGTATATGCGCGACCAGGGGGTGGCGGCCATCAGCCGCAGCCAGGCCCACGAGCTGCTTGTTGCGTGCGGCGAGTCCGTCTTTGAAAAAGGGGAGGGCTCCTCGGCCATACAGCTCTATCGCTCTTTCCTCCAACGCCAGACCCTTGCCAAGGGCAGGCGCCTTACAGGGAGCAAAGGCCCCCACAGGAGCCTTGAAGAGTATTTTCTGATCTATCTTTGGGAAGCCGAGGAAAGAGAAGAAGCAAATAGGTAAAAAAACAGAAAGGGTTCTGTTCTATCTTGCCTTGGTAAAGATGTCGTGGATCTCCTTCTTGCCGAGAACCATGACACTTCCCAAGGTGCGCTTTCCAAAGAAGGTGCATTTCTCAGTCATCTCATCGATCTGATCCTTTGTAGGCTCAATGCCCAACTCCTTGAGCGAGGTGGGCATGTCGATGCTTCTGAAGAACTCTTCGGCGGCCTCTATTGCTGCAAGGGCATCCACGTTCGCATCGCCGGTCTGCTTGACTGCAAATACCTTCTCCCCGAACCTGGCAAACCGTTCGCTCTTGTTCCTGTAGACATATCTTGCCCAGGTGCCCCAGATCGCTGAGATGCCTGCCCCGTGAGCAACATCAAACATACCCCCCAGCTCATGCTCCAGCTGATGAGGCGCCCAGTCCCCTCTGGAGCTGTTTCCAGCACCTGTGAGGCCGTTATGGGAGAGGCTGCTTGCCCACATAAGGTTGGCCCTTGCCTCATAGTCTTCACTGTTCTCCTTCAACACGAGGGCGAAGTGAACCACAGTTCGGAGCAGGCCCTCCGCTATCTCATCGGTGAGGTACATGGTAGGCCCATCCTGGAAGTACCTCTCGATGGTATGCATCATGATGTCCACCGCCCCGCTCATGCTCTGGTAGGTGGGCAGGGTGTAGGTAAGCAGGGGATTGAGGATGGCAAACTTGGGTCGTGCATACTCGGCGTTCGCCCCTCGCTTCAGATCCCCATCCTCGTTGGTTATGACCGATGAGTTGCTCATCTCGCTTCCTGCTGCAGCTATGGTCAGTACAGCCCCTATGGGCAGGCACCCGGTGACAGCCCTTTTCTGGCTGTAGAAGTCCCACACCTCCCCTCCATGGTAGAGTCCGTACCCTATGGCCTTTGCCGAGTCGATCACCGATCCTCCTCCTACGGCTAGGATGAAGTCGACCCCCTCCTTCTTGCCGAGCGCTATGCCTTCATGCACCAGGGAGAGCCTCGGGTTGGGGACTACCCCTCCCAACAGGACATGATCGATGTCGGCCTCCTTGAGGGACGCGACGATCCTGTCAAGCAGGCCCGAGCGTTTTGCGCTGGCGGAGCCGTAGTGAACCAGAACCTTCCTGCAGTTCTGCTCCTGTATAAGAGAGCCCACCTGGGTCTCGGCCTCTCTGCCGAACACCACTTTTGTAGGGGTATGGAATGTAAAGTCTGTTGTCATCTCTTCCTCCGATTAATATCCGAAACTTTCGCCGACCAACAGGACCTTGATCCTCTTGGGGAATTTCTGGCGTGAAAAAACTACATAGTTGGAGCATATGGTGTGCTCGCATGCGCCCGCACCAAGGGCCATCAGGTGGTCATCGCTGCAGGTAGGGTTGAGGCACCTTCCATGGGTGGCACAATGGGTGTCACAGCCAAGCCGTGCCGCATTTGTTGGTGCTGCCACCTGTTTTACCCTCACCACAGCTGCCTTGAGATCGGGCACTATCTTATCCCACGATACTACCAGGATGACCTGCTTGGGGCCATAGAGCATCGCTGCGACCCTGTTTGAGTTGCCGTCCACACAGTACAGCTCCCCATGCTCGGTCACTGCGTTGGCGCTGGCGAGATAGGTGTCCACCGTGAAGCTGTCCAGGAGGACCTGGGCGACGTCACTTGGGGTGAGGCCTTTGGCATGTCGGTCGAGGAAGGTGTAGTCACCACAGCGCAGGAGCTCCAGCACCCCTGTCTCCGCTAGGCTGACCGAGCCTCCTACGGCAACCTTCTCCCCTGTTTTCAGCAGGGAACGTACAGCGGGAAGGACTCCGTCCATAGAAGGAATGAAGATGGCTTCCATATTGTTCTTCTCAAGGGCCTTGATCGTCCTTTCAACTTGCAGTTCCCGGTTCTTCAGTTTGTTCGTATCCATAGTGGTTCTCCCTTATGCCCATAGGATACCCCAAATCAAGAGGTCTCTGCAAGAATGGATTCCTCCCTTCAATACTAGGACTTCTTATGAAATAAAATCATATATATATCGATAAAAGTAATGCAACATATGATACTGAACACAAGACATGGTTGATGGGAACCTCTCCTTGCGGCATCTGTAAACAACTCTCTAAAACGGAGGATTCAGTGCCATATTTCCCAGACAAAAGCATCTGAAATGGCTCTTTCGCTGCAAGCAGAATTATCTGCCTATCTGGGATGCATGGGTGAGGTAGGGAGTGTAGCACATCCTATCCAAGGAAGGAGGGTTACGGGGAGATACCTACAAGCGAGAATGATAAGGGGTATGAGCAATTGTTTGAAAAGATCCTGGATCTCTATGGAGAATTCAGGATCCAGTGTGATGCCGGTTATAGAGGGCGGGTTCCTCCCTGTATGGTAGAGGAACAACGGGCAAAGAAGCTGCAGGAACAGATATCCAAAATTCTTACTGGCTTTGAAGAACTATAGATTCTTGGAGAACAAGAATGGAGCCAGCCATATGTCTAATCACCCCTTCAGTACTGGGATTTCTTATATAAGTTGCATCCTGAGCCATTCAATCGTATCTTATAGGTAAGGAGCAACTATGAACATTACTTTTATTGGTGCGGCACAACAGGTAACAGGAAGCTGTACGCTTGTGGAGTGTGCAGGCAAACAGATATTGGTCGATTGTGGGCTACCTCAGGGAAATGACGAACAGGAGTCTGGCATCGCGCTTCCTTTTGATGCCTCCTCCATTGATTATCTCTTGCTTACCCATGCCCACATTGACCACAGCGGCAGGATTCCCCTGCTGATAAAGGATGGGTTCAAGGGGAAGATACTTACAACGCCTGCAACCATCGACCTGTGTGAGATCATGCTGGCAGATAGCGGGCATATCCAGGAGATGGAGGCTGAGTGGAAGAGCCGCAAGGCCCGGCGTGCCGGCAGGCGAGGTGTCGAGCCTCTCTATACGGTGGAGGACGCCCAGGAGGCGATGCAGTATTTCGAACCCTGCGAGTATGACACCATCATAGATCTGGAAGGTGGGATGAAGGCTCGGTTTGTTGATGCAGGGCACCTGTTGGGCTCCTCTTCCATAGAGCTCTGGCTCAAGGAGGGCAAGGAGACGCGCAAGCTGGTCTTCTCAGGGGACATCGGAAATTTCGACCAGCCGCTTATCAAGGATCCTGAGTATATTGACAGTGCAGATTTTGTCATTATGGAGTCGACCTATGGCAACCGCCTGCACAGGCTGCCTGAGAATGCTGTAGGGCAGGCTGTTCCTACCAGCGTACGTGCCCAGGAGTTGGCTGACATTGTGGAGCGCACCTTCTTGCGGGGCGGCAACGTGATCATCCCCGCCTTTGCTGTAGGGAGGACCCAGGAGATGCTCTACCTCTTGAGGGTGGTCATAGAGAACAAGCTCTGCCCCTCGTTTCCAAAAATCCCTGTGTTCGTCGACAGCCCTCTCTCTGTGAAGGCTACCAATGTGTTTGCAGGGAACATCTTCGGCTATATGGATGAGGAGACCATGGCCCTGGTCAATAAGGGTATCAATCCTATCATCTTCCCCTCGCTGACCACTATCACCGCTGTTGAAGGGTCGAAGGCGCTGAACCGGCGCAAGGGCAGCAGTGTCATCATCAGCAGCAGCGGCATGTGTGAGGCGGGAAGGATCAAGCACCACCTGAAGCATAATCTCTGGAGACCGGAAAGCACGGTGCTTTTCACCGGGTTCCAAGCCGCTGGTACCCTGGGACGGTCGATACTGGACGGGACGCGGCATGTGACGCTCTTTGGGGAACTCATCGATGTGAAGTGCGAGGTCGCCGAACTGCACGGCATAAGCGGCCATGCGGACCAGAGCGGCCTGATAAAGTGGCTTACCTCATTCACAAAGGAACCAAGGCTTGCCTTCATCAATCATGGGGATAAGGAGGTTGCCCCCTGGTTTGCCTCGTTTGTCTCAAAGACCTTGGGCATCAGGGCGTACGCCCCTGAGGTGATGCAACGTTTCAATCTCCTGGATGAGGCTTCCCTACCGGCAGCGGTGATGGTCGACGACTCAGTGCTTCCGTATCTTCGTGAACTTTCCGAGGCTGTCGCCCTGCTCAAGAAGGAGGAGTCAACACTCTTGTCGGTGGTCAGCCGTCTGGTTCAGGCAGGCAAGGAGTCCGACATTGAGCAGAAGCGCGCAATTCGCCTTACCAATGCGATAACCCGCCTTGCCAGTGATCTTGAGTACCTGCAGATAAAGTGGGGTGGTGATTCGGACTAGAACTTCAGGCCGAAGACAGCCCCCCATGCGGGCTGCTTCAGCTTGGTGAACCCCATCTTCTCGTAGAATCCGAATGCACGGGTGTTGCGCCCATCCACCCCAAGGTGGATGCCACCAACACCCTTTTTCCTAACCTCTTCCATGAAGGTGAGCATCAGGGCCTTTCCAAGGCCCTTGCCCTGGAGGGAGTCAAGCAAGTTTATATGCAGGTGTGCAGGATAGCCGACATGCTCCCATACTCCCTCTCCCGGGCCCTTGTTGATGAGTCGGATCATGTTCTGCTCGTTTTCACTCTTGAAGAGGGTTACATGTTCATAGTGCTCTCTGAGCGAGGGTAGCCAGTGGCTGTTCATCCAGCTGTTGAAGGAGACGGTATCGCTTGTTCCCGTTATATAGCCTGACGGCCTGTTGTACTCATCGACTGCAATGAAACAGAGGGAGGGCTCGAAGAAAAAGTAGGAGGCGGCATAATACTGTCCCACGCAGAAGGGGTCATGATAATACTCCGTACCGTCTAGGCCCGAAAGTGCCGTACGCAGGCTTATCTCATATAGATAGGGCAGATCCTGTTCCCTTGCTTGTCTTATATGTTCCATGGTGAGTTCCCTCCACTCGCCTTTACAATACTCTCTAACAGGGTGGCACATCAAGCAGGAAAATAGAGCCAAAAGGATAATTGCCTATCGTATATGAAGAAAAACAGTGCTAAAGAATGAAATATAGAAAGATTACAGAATAATACAGAATAATTGCTGAAACCACTGGACAGAATCCTGGTATGCGGGTAGTATCCCATCTTGTTCGGCAAGCAGACGCCGGGTTGGAAGCTTGAAAGAAAGGGCCGCAGGGCCT
>Ga0265295_1005736_pt1 | contig 15574 bp, 13 predicted proteins | sample Munlansysbiofilm_FD_192503 | JGI IMG/M metagenome (GOLD analysis project Ga0265295, IMG submission 192503) | Leachate microbial communities from a municipal landfill in Southern Ontario, Canada - Methane capture system biofilm | ecosystem: Engineered > Solid waste > Landfill > Unclassified ... | reverse complement strand
TCTCGGTTCCGGGTTCCGGGTTCCTGGTTCCGGGTTCCGGGTTCCTGGTTCCGGGTTCCTGGTTCCGGGTTCCGGGTTCCGGGTTCCGGGTTCCGGGTTCCGGGTTCCTGGTTCCGGGTTCCGGGTTCTTGGTTCTTGGTTCTTGGTTATGGACTTTGGCCTTTAGTTTTTGGACTCCCCGTCGCCCCTTCTCCTTGTCCCAACCTTGTCCCTCCTTTGCGTCATCGCGCGTGCCCGTCCGCCTTAGGCGGACTGGTCTTTGTGTGAGTCTTTAAATCCGCAATCTGCAATCTCCCCTTGTCCCCCCGTCTCCTTGTCAGCAAATCGAAAGCAGGAAATCCGAAAATAAACCGCACCTATCCCTAAAGTCAACCTAACAGGTTAGAAAAAAACCTGGTAGGTTTAGTTTCTCTTCTCCATTTCTCCCTTTTCCCCCTTCTCCCCTTCTCCTTGTCTCCCCGTCCCTTTTTTAGCGTCCCTCGTCCCCCTGTCCCTATTTTTATGCATTCATTTCTACGATCTTCAAAATCACCTGCGTCGCTTTTTCCATGGATTCCAGCGGCACAAATTCAAACTTACCGTGGAAATTGTGTCCGCCCGCGAAGATGTTGGGGCAGGGTAAGCCCATGTAACTTAAGCGTGAGCCATCAGTGCCTCCACGAATGGGTTTTATTTTTGGTTCTATGCCTATGGCTACCATCGCCTTACGGGCCGCTTCCACAATATGATACTGGGGCTCAACCATTTGACGCATATTGTAATACTGATCTTTCATTTCAAGATCGAAACACCCCTTGCCATAGCGCTGGTTCATAAAATCAGCACATTGCTGCATGGTTTCCTTGCGTTTCTCGAACAGATTGCGGTCGTGATCGCGAATAATATATTGTATCACAGCTTTTTCAACTGAACCTTCACTTTTTATCAGGTGAAAAAATCCTTCATAGTCTTGTGTAAATTCCGGGCGATCAAAAACTGGCAGCAGGGCGTTAAACTCCATAGCCATCAGCAATGCATTCTGCATCTTACCCTTGGCATAGCCCGGATGGATGTTTCTGCCCTGAATGTTCACTTTAGCGCTGGCTGCATTGAAGTTTTCGTATTCCAGTTCACCGATTTCGCCACCATCCATGGTATAGGCCCACTCGGCGCCAAACTTTTTAACATCAAAGTGATCCACTCCGCGGCCAATTTCCTCATCGGGCGTAAAACCCACCTTAATCGGTCCATGTTTGATTTCCGGATATTTCGCCAGATGCTCAATTGCTGTCATGATTTCAGTGATGCCTGCTTTGTCATCGGCGCCAAGCAAGGTGGTGCCATCGGTAACAATCAGGGTTTGACCAGTGTATTGTTTCATTTCGGGAAATTCGCGGGGCGATAGTACCAGGTTTAGTTCCTGATTGAGCAAAACGTCTCCGCCATCGTAATTCTCCACCAATCGTGGTTTAATGTCATTTCCAGGCATATCCGGACTGGTATCCACATGCGCAACAAAGCCTATGGCCGGGCCGGTCTTACCGTTGTTGGCGGGAAGTGTGCCCATAACATAGCCATTTGCGTCCATACTCACATCAGACAAACCCATCGCGATAAGCTCATCATGTAACATGCGCAGCAAAACCAACTGCTTTTTTGTACTGGGACAGGTTTCAGAGTTCTCGTCACTCTGGGTGTCAATACTCACATATTTCAGAAATCGGTCTTTAATGATATTTTTCATTTTACAAAGGTTAAGATTTTAAATATAAGACTGGCCATATACTATGCCCAGGCATGGGATTACACTGAAGAACAGGGGATGGCAATCAGTATCCCAAACATGAATCCCGTTATTCATTAAACAAAATATTTTGCATTTTGCTCTTTGTCATTCCCCTTTTGAATTCTTCAAAACGATACTTTTAATCTTTCTCCGGTTTAGCTCGCAGCGTTTCCCAGATTATATATCCACAAAGGATGGCAAACATCAGTAAGCCCAAAGCTTCCGCTGTATGCGATTCGAACCATTCGGCATTTACAAAATTGATACCGCCGAATTTCAGCATGGCACTTACCACGCCCATCAATGCTCCACCGGCAATAAATCCGGAAGCAATCAGGGTACCGCGTTCTTTTCGTGCCTGGTTAACGCCTTCATTTTTAGAGCGGGTGGTAACATACCAGGCTATGATGCCCCCAACCAACAGCGGGGTATTCAGTTCAATGGGGATAAACATACCCAGCGCAAAAGCCAGGGCAGGTACGCCAATCATAGTGAGGATGAGCGACATAAAAGCACCGCCGGCATATAACATCCAGGGAGCCGGTTTACCTGACATCATGGGTTCAATTACCGCTGCCATAGCATTGGCCTGAGGAGCTACCAAAGCCCCTTCACCGGTAAAGCCATATGTTTTGTTCAGAATCATAATTACCCCGCCCACTGTCGCAGCCGAAACAATGGTGCCTAGGAATTTCCAGCCTTCCTGCTTATAGGGAGAAGATCCCAGCCAATAACCAATTTTAAGGTCAGTGATGAAACCACCCGCCATTGAAAGTGCGGTACAAACTACACCGCCTATGATGAGTGCGGCCACCATGCCTGCCGTTCCAGACAGGCCGGCCCAAACCAGTACAAGTGAGGTAATGATTAACGTCATCAGTGTCATCCCCGAAACAGGATTGGTACCTACAATGGCGATAGCATTGGCTGCCACAGTAGTGAATAAAAAGGCAATTATCATTACAATCCCCAGGGCAATCAGTGCCTGAGTCAGGTTGTTGACCACACCAGCCCAAAAGAAAGCGAAGATGACAACCGCAGTAATTATTATTCCGAAAAGTATAATTTTCATTGGAATGTCGCGCTGGGTACGCTTTGTCTCCGCTGTCATTGCCTGCTTTCCACCCAATTCTTTAAACGCCAGTCCGAAAGCGCTGCGGATAATTCCCGAAGAACGGATAATGCCGATAACACCGGCCATGGCAATTCCACCGATACCAATCTGGCGCACATAGTTGCGGAAAATTTCTTCGGGCGACATGTCAGCCAGCAGGGCAGTAACATTGGCCCCGACGGCAATGGTCTGGCCATCAGCGAAATGAGAGATTACGGGAATAAGCACATACCAGCCGACAAATGAACCGGCAGCGATGATGGCCGCGTATTTCAGACCGATAATGTAGCCCAGCCCCATTACTGCCGCACCAACATTCATTTTAAAGACTATTTTAAACTTGTCGGCAATCATTTCACCGGCAGGAATTACCCGTGAAGTGAAAACTTCACTCCACCAACCGAAAGTGGCTATAATAAAGTCATAAATCCCACCTATGAGTCCGGCTACCAAAAGCAATCGGGCCTGTGAGCCTCCCTTTTCACCTGAAACCAGTACTTCCGTGGTGGCGGTAGCTTCAGGGAAGGGATATTTGCCATGCATTTCAGAAACAAAATACTTCCTGAAAGGAATCAGAAACAGAATTCCTAAAAATCCCCCAAGCAGTGAAGAAAGAAAAACCTGATAAAAGTGAGCTTCCAGATTGAGAATATAAAGTGCAGGCAAAGTAAAAATGGCACCGGCTACTATCACTCCGGAGCTTGCCCCGATGGATTGAATAATTACATTTTCGCCCAGGGCATTTTTCCGTTTGGAAACGGTTGATAAACCCACCGCAATAATGGCAATGGGGATGGCGGCTTCAAAAACCTGACCGATTTTCAACCCAAGATAGGCCGCAGCGGCCGAAAAAATTACAGCCATCAGTAAACCCAGCAGCACCGAGCGCAGATTAACTTCCGGGACAGTTTTGTTGGCGGGCATTACCGGCTTGTATTCTTCACCCGGTTTGAGCTCGCGGTAGGCATTGTCTGGCAAGCCTTTGATTTCCTGTTTGTGGTCTTCCATAGAGCATTAATTTTGGAACAGGAGGCAAATTTAAGGTTTTCACAATAGAAATGCATGTTTTTGATTACAGACTTTAAAAAGGGGACTAACCTAAGGCAGCCAAGGAGAGGGAGTGATTGCAGACCTGCCCTACTGACCAACGCAATTTTGAATGAAAAATATTCTCACGCCGGTCAGGCGGGTTGCGGCACTTCGAGTGGTTCGACAGGTAGGATTGCGATCTTCAATCGGCTCACCAACCAAATCTCCGCATAAAATTCTGGATTACGGGTTTACTTCATTTAATATTTGAGCCCCCTCCGAATAGTGCTTTTTCGCCACCAAACGATGCACTGAGCCAGTCGAAGTGCTCAAAGACTCAAAGAATCACTAAGTTTAAATACCTGATTATCATTCCTTTATGAATCTTGGTTTCTTAGTGCCTTAGTGGCATTCTCTTTTTCTTAGTTATTCAGAGTGGCTTCATATTTTGTGAATTTGATATTTACTGAATGAAATCAACTTTCCTTACCTTTGCGCCTCAATGCCATTGACGGCAGAGGACAAAAGACAATCTGTTATGGAAACTTCTAAAAAGGCTGCCCGCTATAGTCGCCTTTTAACCCAAATAACCGGACTCATTGAAAAAAGTCCTGATCAAACAGCAAAAATGGCTACCATTAGTGCCGTATTGTTCCATAAGATGGAATACTTTTTCTGGTGCGGTTTTTATAGGGTAGATGGAGACCGGCTGATTGTAGGGCCTTATCAGGGGCCCGTGGCCTGCCAGGTGCTGGACGGCCGGGGTGTTTGTCTGGCAGCCGTGGAGCAACGCAAAACCATACTGGTAGAGGATGTGCGTACCTTCCCGGGTCACATTGCCTGCGATTCGCGCTCGCTTAGTGAAATTGTAGTGCCGATCTTTAATAATATAGGTGAAATAACTGCTGTATTGGATGTTGACAGCAGCCAGACTTCTTCTTTTGATGACACAGACGCCTTGTATCTTCAAAAAATCGTAGCTTTGCTTATTGACTAAAATCCCAACAAACTGAAGGCTGTTGTGTTAAAGACATATCAAAACTTCCGTATCTTTACCTGCTAAATCACTCTTAAAAAATATAATATTATGATGCTTGGTATCATTCTGGTCATCAATCCCAAAAACACCTCTTCAAAGATTGCAGTTTACAGGGATATGAAAATCTGCTTTTTGAAAACCATCAAATACAGCGAAGAAGAACTGTCGGCCTGCGGCAGCGTTCCCGGACAACTAGAAATGCGCAAAGAAGCCATCTTGAAAGAGCTGAAAGATAATGACATCAACGTCAACAAACTGAAAATTGTAATTGCCCGTGGTGGTTTGATTAAACCGGTAAAGTCGGGCGTGTATGAAGTAAACGAGCGGATGCGCAAGGACCTCATAAATGGGGTAATGGGAATGCATGCCACGAATCTGGGGGGGATAATTGCCGCCGATATTGCCGCCATGACCAATGCACTGGCCATTATTGCAGATCCTGTAGTGGTAGATGAGTTGGACGATGTAGCGCGGATTTCAGGTCATCCCCTCTTCGAACGAAAATCAATATTTCATGCCCTCAATCAGAAAGTGGTGGCTCGGAAGTACGCCAAATCTATGAATAAGAAGTATGATGACATGAACTTGTTGGTAGTACATGCCGGTGGCGGTGGAATATCAGTAGGCGCCCACAAAAATGGCCGGGTAGTGGATGTTAATCAGGCTTTTGATGGCGATGGCCCATTTTCATTGGAACGCTCCGGCTCACTGCCTGTAGGCGACCTGGTGCGTATGTGCTTTAGTGGACAGAAAACCGAACAGGAAATTATGGAACTGGTCACTGCCAAGGGAGGCTTATATGCCTATCTAAGCACAACCAATCTTTCGGCCATAGAAAAACGGATTTCAGAGGGCGATGAAAAAGCAGCATTCATTATGTATGCTATGGCTTATCAGCTGGCAAAAGAAATTGGAGGTATGTGTACGGTGCTTGACGGTAAACCAGATGTGATCATCTTATCGGGAGAATTATTTCAAAACAGCGAATTTACCCGCCAGCTCAGCCTTAAGATAGAAAAAATTGCTCCCCTGGCAATTTACACCGATGAAAATGAAGTAGATGCGCTGGCCATAAATGCCATTGGAGTAATGAAAGGCGAGATTGAGGTGTTACAATACACCTGATTCATGCTTTTTGTTGAACCTTTGATAACAACTGCTTAAATTTAGTTAATTTTGCATCATCTGTTTTTAAAATCAGATCATTAAAACATTTTAAGCATTGGCAGACCCTGACATAGAACCTCCGCTTCAACTCTTAGCTGTTGTTACTGGAATTTACACCGGACCTATTACCATAGGCATTATTATAGCCCTCATTGTAATGTTGCTGTTGCTGATAGCTTCTGCTGCCATCAGTGGTTCTGAAATTGCCTTCTTTTCATTGGGACCTGCACAGATTAACGATCTTACCAACCAACGGAAGGATAAAGCCCACCTCATTCAGGTTTTACTCGAAAAACCTAAACGACTTTTAGCTACCATCCTCATTGCCAATAATTTTGTGAATGTAGCTATCGTAATCCTTTCTTCCTATATCATGATGGGCTTGTTCAATTTCGCTGATTACGCTATGCTCGGGTTTTTTGTTCAGGTGGTGATTGTTACCTCGCTTATACTGATGTTTGGAGAAATCATGCCCAAAATATATGCCACTCAGCATGCTCCCCATTTGGCTTGCGTTATGGCCGGGTCTATGCTGGTATTGCGTAAGGTTTTTCATCCATTAAGTTCTATACTGGTGAGTTCTACCCGAGTCATTGACAAGCGTATAGCCCGCCGGGGTCATAACATTACCATAGGCGACCTGTCAGAAGCCCTTGATCTTACTTCCGGTAATATACAGACCCCTGATGAGGAGAAAAAAATACTCAAAGGCATCGTAAAGTTTGGTGATATTGCCGTACGTGAAATTATGCGCGCACGCATTGATGTTACTGCAGTGGATGAAGAAACGCCTTTTTCTGAACTTATTCCCCTGATTCTGGAAGCTGGTTTTTCACGAATTCCTGCTTTCCGGGATAGCTTTGACCAGGTCACCGGTATTCTTTACATCAAAGACCTACTCCCTCATCTAAATAAGCAAGAAGATTTTGAATGGCAAAAATTGCTCCGGCCTGCTTTTTTTGTTCCTGAGAACAAAGGCATTAGTGACTTATTAAAAGAATTTCAGTTGCGAAAAATTCATATGGCCATCGTGGTGGATGAATATGGTGGCACTTCCGGATTGGTTACTTTTGAAGATGTTATTGAAGAAATTGTGGGTGAGATCAATGATGAATTTGACATTGAAGCCGATGAAAATCTGTATATTAAACTGGACGATGCCAACTACATCTTTGAAGGCAAAACACTGCTGAATGATTTTTGCAAAATATTAAATATTGAAGATCGTATTTTTGCCGATGCCAAAGGCGAATCGGACACCCTGGCCGGACTTATGCTCGAACTGGCGGGTAAAATTCCTAACATAAACGAAGAAATTGAATTCGAAAATTTCATCTTTAAAGCTGAAACCGTCGACAAACGCCGTATTAAGAAGGTAAAAGTTAGCCTTAAAGCATAATTTCCAACGCCTGACTATTTTCTTATGAAAAATATAACCACTTATATTGTCTGCTTTAGTATTCTTTTAATGTTGATGGCCTGTGGTAGTAGTCCAGTGCCTAAACCCAGCGGTTATATGCGTATCGATCTGCCCGAACATCAATATATCCAACTTGATAGCATTTATCCATATTCCTTTGAATACCCGACATATGCAACCATTTCTTCTGATGAACATGCCAAAAATCAACCTTATTGGATAAATATTGATTTCAACAAATTCAAAGGCCGGCTTCACCTCAGCTACAAGGAAATTGACAATAACCTGAGCACATATGCCGAAGATGCGCACAGCCTGGTAATGAAGCACATACCAAAAGCCAGCGCCATCAATGAAATCCGCCTCGATAATTCGGCCAATAATGTACATGGCCTGATTTACGATATTCAAGGTTCCGGGGCTGCTTCACCCTATCAGTTTTTCGCCACCGACAGCACCCGGCATTTCCTTCGGGGCGCCTTGTATTTTAGCGTATTGCCTAATAATGATTCCCTGCAACCTGTTATAGATTTCGTTAAGAAAGATATTGATCACCTACTGGAAACGTTGAGATGGAAGGAGCAGGAATAGCGTTTTTTGAGATGGGCGAGATGGGCGAGTCGTTGAGTCGTTGAGAAAAAGAGCCTCTAAAACGGCGAAGCCCTAAACCATTTAAATTCACAAATCATGAGTAGCAATAAAACCCGCCGCGAATTCCTTAAAATATCCGCCTTAGGTGCGGCTGCTATGGGACTTGCCCCCTTAACCCAGCTTTTCGGCCAGTCCGGATATATAAATTCTGCAAAACTAAATTCCCGACTCCCCGGAGCTCATACGTCGGTGATGGGTTTGACCTGCGAACCACTTGAAACAGTGCGCATTGCAATTATAGGCATTGGTATGCGTGGCAGCGAAGCTGTACGTCGGTTGATGCAGATAGAAGGTGCACGCATCACGGTGATTTGTGATGTTATGCCTGAGTTTTTAAAAGAGGCGAACAAACGTCTGCGCGAAGCTGGACATCTGGAAGCTGCGGAATACACAGGTGAAGATGACTGGATGGAAGCGTGCCGCCGGGATGATGTGGACCTGGTTTACCAGTGCACCCCCTGGCTAATGCACACTCCTGTGGCTATTTATGCTATGAAACAAGGAAAACACACCGCCATCGAAGTGCCAGCTGCATTTTCGCTGGATGAGTGCTGGCAATTGGTGGATACCGCCGAAGAAACCCACCGCCATTGTATGATGCTGGAAAACTGTTGTTATGATTTCTTCGAACTGGCCACGCTAAATATGGCCCGTCAGGATCTGTTTGGCGAAATTCTCCATGCCGAAGGAGCCTATATTCATGATCTGAGATCTCTGAAATTCCTCGATCAAAAAGATGGTGGCTACTACAAACACTGGCGTCTGGAATATAGCAAAAAACACAACGGTAACCCCTACCCTACCCATGGGCTTGGACCGGTAGCACAAATCCTCGGTATCAATCGTGGCGATCGCTTTGATTACCTCACTTCCATGTCAACCAAACAAGCTGGGTTAAGCCTATATGCTGCTGAAAAATTTGGTCCCAATTCTCGGGAAGCTCAAGCAGAATATCTGCTGGGTGACATGAACACTACGCTCCTCCGCACGGTGAATGACCGCACCATAATGATACAACATGATACCACCAGCCCGCGGCCATACGACCGCCTGCACCTGATCAGTGGCACCAGAGGTATGGCGCGCAAATATCCCCAGGAAGCCATTGCCCTGGAGCCCAACGCCCACAGCTTCCTCAAACCTGATGAATTAAAAGCTTTGCTCACAAAATATGAACATCCCCTTTCACGGCAGATAGGAGAAAAAGCCCGAATGGTTGGCGGCCACGGTGGAATGGACTTTATTATGGATTACCGGTTGATATATTGCCTCCGCAAAGGACTTCCGCTCGATCAGGATGTGTATGATGCGGCCACCTGGTCATGTATTGTGCCCTTAAGCGAAATGTCGGTAGGCAATCGCGGTCAAAGTATAGATGTCCCCGATTTTACACGAGGCGCCTGGAAAGAGGCAAAACCCTGGCCGGTAGTGATGGTGGATTAAGAAATAAGACCGCAGCAATTGACACTCACACCATAAAATGATGGTTATAAATTAGATTTGATTGGTAGTCAATTTCAGGTCTTGTGTTCTGGCAGGCAATTGCGATGCTTATTCTCTTTTGGTTTGAAACCGGACTATTCTGCCATCTTCTCTGGTAAACTGCTGAGGAACGCCATTTATTAACGCACTATCCTGATCGAGCAATTCGGCTGTAAACACTAAAATCTTTTCACTTTCCACCGAACCATATTGTGCATTTGACAATACATAGATAGTGTCTAAATTTCCAAAATGTTTTGAATTGTAAGGCAGATCATAATTTGAGGAGACAAACAACATTTTGTAGCTTCTGTCTTCCACATAGTTTTTAAGAAAAACCATGCAATGTGGACACCAATTAGCAAAGAGATAAAGCTCATCAAATTCCATCGTGACTATTTCAGATGCAGTAATCTCAATGTATTTTGGTTTATTGGTTAGATTAAGAAGTTCTTTGTTTTTAATATATAAATCATCATTCTTGTTGTTTGGAAGAATAACAATTATTCCACAACCTGTCAGAAAAAGCAAAAGAAGTAATTTTTTCATAGTTACTCAAGTTTATGAAGTAACCTAAATAATCCGAATATTAAGTTAAGCATCTCCAATAGCTGTATTGATCTTTTATTGTTTCCGTCTCTTTCTTATTTTTTCTTCGATGACTACCATCCTGACTTCAAGTTCCTCAGATATAAGGCCTTCATCCAGTGTCTTAAGTTTTTCAAAGTATTTAAATGTTTCCTCACAATTACGGGCATTAATTTCACAATCCAGAGAAAATGCAAGTGTTATATTGTATAAAGCAATTTTATTCTCCGGATCAAGATATAAAGCAGCTTCAAAGTCAGCTATTGCAGCTTCAATCTCATTGCTTTTCAGATGTAGTATTCCCGATTCAATAAAAACTGCCAATGCATTTTGTTCTTCTTTAGTATTTGTTAGTACGATGACTTCATAATTTTCCTGATATTTTAACATATAATCTGATATACCCAAATATACCAGTGCAAAAATAACCATCAAGCCCATGACAATCAAAACACTATAAATCTTTCCTTTACAAACACTTAATGCTATTCTCTTTTTCGATTTTTTAAGTCTTTGTTCAACAATTTCAGGATTATTTATAGTGGTTTCACTCGGTTTAAATTCTTGAGGATTAAGAAATTCAATAGATTCATAACCGGCTTTCTTATTTCCTTTTTTAAACGGTTTTCTTGGCTTCATGGTGTAAATCCATTTCTGAAGCCCAAATCCCATATATCCCATTACGTTTTTCTTAAACTGCTGCTAATTTCATTATTCTCTTATCTTCAAAAATAATACTTTACTCGAAACCCATTACCTATTTATCGAAGATTAATTGGCTTTAAATCGAATTAAGTTTTGGGGATAATTCTTAATGGCGCGCAACAAAGCTCAGACTGTATGTTTGAGAAACTTGCGGTTGGTTTTTAAAGTGAGGCGAAAGTTTTAGTTTTATCTCCTTAAGGTGGATTCAACGCTTTATGACTGACTATATCCTGAATGCTTGCTTGGTAGCCAGGATAGTTTTACTACCCGGATTTTATTACTTTCTTCACTATTCTTCTTTTACCAGAGGAAGCAATCAAAATGTATAAGCCATCAGGTAAATTTGATAAGTCAAGGCTTAATTGATTTGAAGAAGAATTTTTTACCATAACCTCTTTACCATTGATATCGAATAAGTTAATTCTGTTTATAATGTGCATATCGGTGCAGGCTATAAACAAAACGTCAGTGGTTGGGTTGGGTAAAATTGAAATGTCATAATTTTTAGGAGTTAATAAGGGAACACCTAAAGTAAGGTCATTAATTATGATTGATTTCAGCGCAAAATACTTCCAGTTTGTCAGCCTGCTATGCCTTAAATCAAATGAAAAGTTTAATACTCCATAGGTTGTATAATTGTCATAATTCATTATCTTGATTAATGAACTTCCGCTTTCACCTACTATTCCGTTGGCATTTGAAATCCCTAAAAAGTGTTCACCTGCCATATCAACAATTCCATAATTATAATAAAGGGTGTCTCCATTATACATATTCGGGTCAATCTGTGGAATTGTAATATTTGGGTAGGAGAATTTATAAAAAATTCCATCCAGTAAGGAAGCATCATCTACATCAAAACCGATACCTACCCAGCCCGTTTCTTCCCCGATGGGATATTCAAGTTCCAAAATCGAAAAATCTGTTTGAGATAAGTTCCAATTTTCAAAAAAGAAAACTTTTTTTACCCAACTACATTCAAAATTAGGGTTTTCTTCTCCATTATCATAGACAGAACAAATAAAAATGGAATCATTCCGTAGGGTGTTTTCATTGATGTTTGCAACACAATGGGCAGCAGTTAACACATGTTTTCTACTGATCATAATTCCAGAACAAAGATTTTTTAGGGAGTCATTTCCCCATTTAAAGAGCTTAACACTCGTCCTGATTGGAAAGCAATTTATATCAAAATCTTTTGATGCCTGCCTCTTTTTTGTAAAACTGGAATTAGGAAAAACATTGTAGGTTGGGGGTGAGTTGTTAAGATTACAAAAACAACTATCTATAATTCCTGTACTATACCTGGTTTTCTCATTTTGAATAGTTGTATCAAATTCCGGGATTTCTAAAGTATCTGTAACCCCACTCATCAAATCAAATGAGAGAATTTTTTGTTCCTGAGAAAAGGCTTTAGAAATAATTAATAGCAGCAGTGAAATGTAAAATACGTGTTTTCTCATAATTTATTTATAATGGTTGTTGAATGCAATAAGCATAAAGCTTGGTGGAAGTGCGTGCATTTTCTCTGTGTTTGGAATTCGTCGCTAATGTAGTAATATTATAAAATATCCAACTGAGTGGTGAATCCGATTGCCCGGAGTAGCTCTCTTGAAAAAACTTAGTTTGAGATAATCAGGTATTCCAGGAAGAATAAGACACAGGCTGTTCTTCTTTACGCGATATCTACTTATGGAATTATAGTGTCTTAGGCATTATTTATAGGTATCGTTTTTTTTATCACTATTAACGATTTATTGAAAAATGCTACTTTCTCTTTATAAAGAGTAGCTTCTGGGAATAAAGCCTTCAACTCCTTTTTTGTTAATAAATAGCAACTCTCTACCGCTCTCCTGGCTTCATCGTAGGTTTTGGCTTTTTTAAACCAACCTAAATCAAAATGTAGAAGCATTTTTGTTCTTATTTGCAGGGGCAACCAATGAAAAAAGGGAGTAACAAAGTGGGGTTCTATGGGAAACCAATAATTTGGAGTTTGTAAATAATATGTCTCCGCTACGCGTTTAATTTCATTTGCAAACATTATTCTCTTTGACTCGTCACCAACATGCTCAATCACTGAATTTGAATGGGCGATATGAAAAGAATTATCTGCAAAGTTTATTAAATTGCAGCCATCTCCGACATGAAAACTAAAAATATTGTCCTTCTCCGGAATAGGTTTATTTGATGGTAAATTAACTATTGATATATGAACCTTATGTTCAGTTAAAAAGTCTGTTGGAATGATTTTCCAATACGTTTTTGTTCCACCAATGTCTATAATATTGACTTCCCTGTATTTCTTATGACATTCTTTGATAAGGCTCTTTATTCTTTCAGCTCTCTTTTTTCTTAATTTGAAAGCAGCTGATTTTTCTGATTCATAGTTAATCAATTTTTTTGCAATAGAATGTGTAATTGCCATATTTATAGAATTTTATGTGGTTTAACATTCCTGATTATTCGTCAGGTATTTTTAATTATCCGATCCTTACTGCCAGCAGAAAATTTTAGTTTTTCGCTAAAGGTTTTTCGTTTTTTCCAGAGCTTCTTTCTTCATTTCCTGAAAAACCGGACTTCTACCAAGGCCTTTCTGGCCTATGTCAGACGACATCATCCCCGGAAGATTATTTGCTTCTATTATCAACGGCCCCGTTGGGGTAATTGCTATATCCCAGCCAATAACTTTTACCTGTGGTATAAGCTGACTGGCGTTTATTACCAGTTCCTTAATTTCCCTGAAGTAAGGGATGGCAAATCCTTCAAAAATAACTTTTGAATAAGGATGTTCAAGATAGGTTCGGGCACGTCCATTGGTAAAATCAGAAACTGCTTCCCGCCTGAGCACACCCTTTTCAAAATCAATGCCCACATAAGAACCACCCCTGGATACATTGTCCACATATGATTCATTAAAACCCATCCTCAGTACGCCCGACATAATCCCGCTTACATTATCCTTATTGGTAAATGTTTCAATACGCAAGGTATTGACACAAAACGGGTTAATTTGACTAATGGCTTCGTGTTGTTGCACCTCTTCCTGAAAAACAAAAGAAGATGAAAGGATAATCTTATAAATCTCATTTAATTGTTCAGGATTTTCTTTGAGTTTGGCATAAGAAACCTTATAAACAAACTTTCCTCCACCAGATCCGGATTCTTTCTTAATAAATATACTCTCAGATTTTGCGGATATTGCACAAACTTCTTTAACAAATTCAAGAAAATGTTCCGCTGTATTAATTTGAACAAATTCATTATCTGTAAAAAATAATGAATTTTGATTTCGCGCAAGAGTATTGGTTACCGGAATATTATGCTTCTTAAAGAACAACTCAAACAGGTATCGGTTGTCAACGATTGAAATATAATCAGGATCATTTAACGTCCAACATTTATCGCGCAATTTTTTTGTCATTCCATATTCATCAAAATTGGTAACACCTTTACGATAAATAAATTTGGAAAAATACTGCTCGGCCACTTCTGGTTTGGTAAATATAAATCGCCCATATTCCCACAACATTAGAGGAACACTTTTACGATAGGGATCTTCAAGGATAATAGTGAAGAAGTCCTTAACTTTTGCAGGAAGGCGTCTTTGAGCCATGGGTTGTATGATTAGTAATTGCTTTTATTTGTATCGATTTAATTCTTCCCTAAGGTCTATATCCTACACTCTGCGCCACCACCACTTGTTGATCCGGATTGAGTTTCATCAGTTCATGCAGGGCATCGCGATCAACCAAAGCGCGAACCACGGTGTTAATTTGTTGTGAAGCGCAATACAGGTAAACATTCTGGGACATAAAACCCGTATTGATGCCTTTATAAAAATCACGTTGACTTTCATCAGCGCCCTCCATTTTGTTAAAATCAACTACATAAACCAGGTTTACCGGTGCGGTGGATACAAAATCCTGTTTTCCCGCAGCAGCCTGATGGTTTCCTTTAAGGATAAGTTCCAGTTCATGGTTCTTTTCATTATACAGGTAAATACCAGAATTTAAAAACACATATACCTGTACATCCTGCCAGTTGCGGGCGGAAGGAGCGGTACGTTTACCCAGGTCAGCCCTGTTTATGCCGCAAGCAGCCCAAAGCAACCCGGAAAGATGATCCATAGTCAGCTCTTTAGCGCTAAATTCACGGTGGCTACTGCGCTCATTCAGGGCTTGCATTAATGGCATTCCGCCCTTTTTATCCGGCTCGGGAAGCTTAATATTCTGGGCTAAAACCCCTTGGGAAAAAAATGAAGCCATCATAATGAAAATGAGTAATGTTAATTGTTTCATAAGTTTGGTCTTTGGTCTTTGGCCTTTGGCCTTTGGTCTTTGGCCTTTAGTCTTTGGTCTTTGGTCTTTGGCCTTTAGTCTTTCTCGTTATCGCTTCGCTCCCCGAGACAAGTGGCTTTTAGTCTTTGGTCTTTGGTTATTGGTTTTGGGTTTTAAGTTCCGGGTTCTGGGTTTTGGGTTTTGGTTCCTCTTGTCTCCCCGTCGCCCCGTCTCCTTGTCCTTCAAGTCTCCCCATCTCCCTATCTCCCCTTCTCCCATTCACCCCTTCTCCCCGTCCCTTTTTGTCTTTGGTCTTTCTCGTTATCGCTTCGCTCTC
>Ga0265295_1005734_pt1 | contig 15575 bp, 12 predicted proteins | sample Munlansysbiofilm_FD_192503 | JGI IMG/M metagenome (GOLD analysis project Ga0265295, IMG submission 192503) | Leachate microbial communities from a municipal landfill in Southern Ontario, Canada - Methane capture system biofilm | ecosystem: Engineered > Solid waste > Landfill > Unclassified ... | reverse complement strand
TTCTTGGCGATACAGGGCATAATAGAAACCACGACAATATCTTCGGGATTGAGCCCCATCTTTTGGGCATAATAGGTTTTGACAACCGCGCCGGTCATTTGTTGCGGTGATTTACAGGTGGAAGCCATGTAATTTAATTTAGGGAAGTGATATTCGAGGAAGTTGATCCATCCCGGGCAGCAGGACGTCAGAATGGGCAATTTCTCGTTTTTGGTTAGGCGTTCGATAATCTCGTGTCCTTCTTCAACAACGGTCAGATCAGCGCCGAAAGTCGTATCGAAAATGGCATCGAAGCCAACACGACGCAGACCGGCAACCAGTTTCCCTGTAACAATCTCACCGGGAGCCATGCCAAATTCTTCACCGATAGCCACCCGCACGGCAGGGGCAACCTGAACGATAACGGTCTTTTTAGGATTGAACAGGGCGGACCAGGTGTCGTAGATGTTGCCGACGCCTGTCAAGGCAGCAGTGGGGCAAACACTGACGCATTGACCGCAATAAGTACAGCTGGTTTCAATCAGCGGTTTTGCTTCGGCTGTAGCAACCACAGTATGGAAGCCTCGTCCGAATGCCGTAAGGGCACCGACGGTCTGAACACTGTTACACATTGTTTCGCAACGGCGGCACATAATACATTTAGTGGAATCCCGTTTCAATGCGCCACTGGACATATCGATGGGGAACTCAGATTTTTCGCCGTGGTAGCGTTGTTTGTTCAGTCCAAATTCCCAAACCAGTTTTTGCAATTCACAGTCGGTAGATTTGGCGCAGATCAGGCACTCAAAGGGGTGGTTTGAGATGATCAATTCCAAATTTTTTCGACGCGAAGACAAAACACGGCGTGAATTGGTAACGACCTTCATGCCTTCGGCAACGGGTGTTACGCAGGAAGGGGCAAGATTGCGTCGTCCTTCCACTTCGACCACACAAACGCGGCAGGATGCCACTTGATTGAGATAACGGGATTGCTCGAGTTTGAGGTAGCAAAGCGTGGGGATATCCAGATTTAATTGCCGCGCTGCTTCAAGAATCGTGCTTCCTTCGGGAACGCTTACGGCTTGTCCGTCAATGGTTAGATTAATCATGTTTTTGCTCCTTAATTTCGCACAACAGCGTTGAATTTACAGCGGGTTAGACAGGCACCGCATTTAATACATTTCGTTTGGTCAATTTCATGGATTTGTTTGACCGAACCGGAGATACAATTCACCGGACAACCACGGGCGCAGGATGTACAGCCAATACATTTTTCCGGGATGATTTCATATCGGAGTAACTTCTGACAAGTTCCCGCCGGGCAACGATGATCGATGATATGGGCTTCGTACTCATCCATAAAGTATTTTAAGGTGCTGAGTACCGGGTTTGGAGCCGTCTGGCCTAAACCGCAAAGGGCAGTATCCGTAATGGTTTCTGCCAAAGTTTGCAGCTCTTTTAAGTCTTCAATTTTGCCACGCCCTTCCGTGATTTCGGTCAGAATTTCGAGCATGCGCTTATTGCCAATCCGACAAGGCACACAACGCCCGCAAGATTCTTCGACAATAAATTCCATGTAGAAGCGAGCCAGGTTGACCATACAATCGTGATCACTCATGATGATCATACCGCCTGAACCCATCATTGAACCTACTGACGCCAGCGATTCATAATCGATTGGGGTATCCAGGAATTGTGCGGGGAGACATCCTCCGGAGGGTCCACCGGTCTGGGCGGCTTTGAATTCCTTACCATCTTTGATTCCGCCGCCAATGTGGAAGATAATCTCTCGCAAGGTCGTTCCCATTGGGACTTCGACCAAGCCAACGTTGTTCACTTTACCAGCCAGGGCAAATACTTTGGTGCCTTTGGAGGTTTTGGTCCCAATCGTGCTGAATTGTTCTGCGCCGTCAAGGAAAACAGCGGGTACGTTGGCGAGAGATTCGACATTGTTGACAATGGTTGGTTTTTCCCAAAGGCCGCTTTCGGCAGGGAAGGGAGGTTTCGTGAACGGTTCACCGCGCAAGCCTTCCAAGGAATGGATTAATGCCGTTTCTTCACCGCAGACAAAAGCACCGGCGCCCAAGCGCACGGAAACATCAAAGTCAAAACCGGATTGCAGGATGTTTTTACCCAGTAATCCAAGTTGACGTGCCTGATCGATTGCAATTTGCAAACGTTCTACCGCCAGCGGATATTCCGCACGGATGTAGACGTAGCCCTGGCTTGCGCCGATTGCATAGCCGGCAATTGCCATACCTTCGATAACGCTGTGCGAATCGCCTTCCATGATGGAGCGATCCATAAAGGCACCCGGATCACCCTCATCGGCATTACAGATGACGAATTTTTCATCAGACTTGTATTTGTTGGCGAATTCCCATTTTCTGCCTGTCAAAAATCCAGCACCACCGCGTCCACGCAAGCCGGAATTTTTCATCTCATCGATAACCTGCTCCTGGGTCATGCTTAGCGCTTTTGCAAGGGCTTGGTAACCACGGACACCAAGATATTCCTCGATTTTCTCCGGGTTAATCAAGCCGCAATTTCTCAGTGCCACACGATGTTGCAGGCTGTAGAATGAAATATTTTCAGATGTTTCAATCTTTTCCTTCAACTGAGGGTCTTCATAGAGCAAGCGTTTGACTTTTTGACCTTTTAGCAGATGTTCTTCGAAAATCTCCGGTACATCAGATGGCTTAACATGTACATAAAAGACATTTTCAGGAAAGACCTTGACAATCGGTCCTTTTTCGCAAAAGCCAAAACAGCCGGTAATTTCGGCTGAGATTTTGTCTTCCATGCGGTGGGCGGCGATTTGCTCGCTAAATAGTTTAACAATAAGGTTACTTTCAGAAGCGTGACAACCTGTTCCTCCGCAAACCAAAATGAGTTGCTTTGTTGCATCGGTTACATTTCCCAGGCGGGAACTTAACAGGCCTTTGAATTGATTGTAGGCATCAATTAATTGTTCATCAGTGCGAATTTCAGGCATTTGAAGCCTCCATTGTTGGGTCTGTTTCTTCGATTAAATAGGATTCGATAATGTCATGCACATCACTAACTTTTACTTTGCCATAGACTTTATGGTTAATGGTAACCACCGGCGCAAGCCCGCAAGCACCGACACAGCGTAAGCTTTCGATGGAGAATTTACCATCCGCTGATACTTCGCCGTTTTTAATCTCCAGGACTCGCTCAAATTCACGCAGAATTTTTTCAGCGCCGTTTACATAGCAAGCAGTTCCCATACAGACATTAACCTGGATTTTGCCTTTTGGCTCAACAGTAAAATAGTTGTAAAAGCTAATCACACCTGAGACATCCGCATGGGGGATCGAGTAGTGCTTGGCAATGTGAATTTGAACCGGTTCAGGCAGATGCCCGAATATATCTTGTGCCTTGTGTAAGGCGTTGATCAAGGTGCCTTTCCGGCGAGGGTCTTTGGGGTCGATATGGAGCCCCTCCAGGTATTGATCAAGTTCCTGGTACTTCTCTTTTAGTTCGTCCTGGCAATTACATCCAGCTGTTGCATTGGTCATTAGACCTCCTTTACTTGATTGAACAATCATCAGCAACCACAGGGAGATGATTGCTGTAATTTTGGGAATCGATTGGAGCGGCAGGGAAAACTGCAGTGGGATTCCATTTGCTGAAATCAGACTGCGTGATTTGCCGCCCTTGTGTTAGGCAAGCTTGTTCAAAAACAAGGACACATTGGGCAAGTTGTTGTACTTCATCCGGATTGTGAGTGATCAGTAGAAGGCTGATTCCGGGGCAGGCGTTTTTTATATGTTGAATCAAGGTCTGCTTGGCTTTAACGCCAATGGATTGAAAGGGTTCATCCAGCAGAGCAAATTTTGGCTGTTGAAGCAGGGCGCGAATGAGGGCTGTCTTTTGTTTCATGCCACCGGAGAGCTGCCAGGGGTATTTTTCCTGGAATGCGCCCAGTTCACAAACGTCTATCCACTCCTGATAATTTTGCTGGATTTGTGGTGTGATTTTTCGATCCTGTGCGACCAGAGGCAGGAAAATATTATCTTTAACAGTCATAAAGGGGAAGAGACGGTGTTCTTGAAACATGGTGACCGGGAAATCGTCAAACAATTCAAATTGACCGCTGTCCTGAGTGTCCAAGCCACTCAATATTCTGATTAATGTGGTCTTGCCCGCACCGGCTGGTGCAAAGATTGCCAGACATTCACCCTGATGGATCGTGAATGAAAGCCGGTCGATTACCATCTGACCAGAAAAACACTTGCTTAGCTTATTTACCGTCAATATAACTTCACTCATCTCTGTTATTCCGCATAAAAATATTTCTTAAAAAAGACCGAAGAGAAAAAAGCGAGCAATGATTGAACCAGCAAGGTGAAAACCAAGAGGATAATCAGATAAAAGAAAACCTCTTTCATATTGAAAGTGATTTGGGCTCGGTTGAGCAGATAGCCCAAGCCATCTTGAGAGCCGACAAATTCACCCAAAACCACAACTTTGGCTGCCATGCTTACACCCAGGCTGAAGTTGCTCAGTAAAACCGGGATTAATGCCGGCAGGTAAATCGTTTTCCAAATGGTAGCTTTGTTGCTTTTGACGGTTTTCAAATACTCTTCCAAGGCTGTGTTTTTCTTCGCCAGACCGTTGGCGGTGGTGATGGCGATGGTTGGCAAAACAAGAAAAGTAATCAACAAAATCGGAACAGTGCTTCCCAAGCCAAACATCAGCAGGAAAATTACGCCCAGAATGACGCCCGGGAGAACCTGAAGGGCAGACATGAGCGAATTGAGCGCAGGCACCCACTTTTGCAGGTAGGCGCCAATGCCCAAAAGCGTCCCGATAGAGATTGACAGCGCAAATCCGCTGAGTACCCGGCCGGCGGTAAGCAAGACGTGATGAGAGATATCTTTGGGAAGATACTCTCTCGCGTCAGTCAAAACGGCGATCGGGGAGGGAATGATGTGAGATGGATAAATCAACGTTCCAACTCCCCAGATCAGCAGGATTATCGCAAATCCAATGGCTTCAGTTCGAAGTGTTGTAATAAAAAGCTTCGAATTTTTCATTAAGTGGTTTACCGATTACCTCGTAGTAATTTTCGATTACCTCCTGCATTTTGGCTCCAGTAGTGAGCTGATAGTTGGTTCCCTGCAAAGCCTTTACCAGAACCGGCTCTGGGAATTTGTAGTACTCTGTGACGGCGGCTGCTGCGGCTTCGGGGTCGTTTTGTGTAAATTCAATTGCTTCAGCGAGGGCAGCGTTGAAACGTTCGATATCTTCGGCGTGAGTTTCAGCCCATTCAGTATTGACCATGGTTCCCACCTGAGGATAACCGTCTTCGCCGGGGTTGTTTTGATTCCAGAGGTCATAATAGTTTAAGGAGACATAGACGTCCTCTTGGCTTCGTACGACAGATACCATCGGTTCGGGCAAAACGACTGCGCTAAGTTTGCCTTCTTTGAGGAGGGCAACTGAAGCATCGAAAGGAGAATAGACGGGAGTGAAATCCGTTTTCCAATCCAGACCTTCTTTTTCTGTGAAGTAGATGCTGGCTTCTTCGATCGGTGAGCCCTCGAAGGGCACATAGATGCTTTCGCCTTGTAGTTCTGCGAAACTGCTTACTTCTTTTCCGTAAGTGACCAAATAGGAGGTCCCGGTAACATATGAGTTTGCGATTTGAACCGGGGCTTCGTTTTCAAACAAATCTAAACCGACTGAGAGTCCGATTACCAACAAGGGCACATCTCCACGCAGGAAGAGCGTGTTTGCCTGTGACTGGTTGGAATAGAGCACGATTTCGAAATTTTCCAGCTCGTTTACCGCCAGAATCAGCGGAATTGAGGAGGTGGATTCAGGGGCATACAAGGTTATTGTTTCGGGCTCTACGACCTCTGGTTCGGGAGTCGGCTGTGCAGTACAAGCAGAGGCGAAAATCATCACCAGAGCGAGGGACAATAAAACGGTTGTGTGAAGAATTTTTTTCATTGAGTTTCCTTATAAAAGTGAATTAGAAAAATTTTTGGACGATCATTAAAAACAGATCGCTTTCTGTTATTACGCCGACTAATTTTTGGTCTTCATCCACTACCAAGAGTGAATGAACCACATTTTCCATCATAAGTCGGGCTGCTTCGGCGATTGGGGCATCGGGGGAGATTGTGATGAGATTTTTCTTCATCACTTTTTCTACCGGTTGGAGCAAGATTTTTAACAAGAGGTCTTGATGTTCTTTGGAAGCCAAACGTGAGGGGTCGCTGCTCACAAGATCGGTGCGCGTCACAATTCCGACAAGCCGGTCATCTTCGAGCACAGGCAGGGTGCGGATGCGTTTGGTGCCGGTTAGGCGGTGTGCTTCCAAAAGTGTGGTCTTGGGATTGATGCTGATGATTTCATCGCTCATATATTGATCGACCAGGATATCTTTTTCCAAAAGCGGGCAGGCGTAGATGATAAAGCGCATTAAATCCGAACTGTTAAGAATCCCGATTAATCTCTCGTCCTCTATGACGGGCAAGGCGGCAATTCTGTTTTCCAGCATCACCCGGGCTGCTTTTGGAATTGATGAATCGGGCTGAGTGATGCGCGGATTGCGGGTCATAATACAGTCAATCTTGTTTTCGGACATATCGACGCTGTCATCGCAAATTTCTTCGCCTAAGACAGAAAAATCAATGCGGATTAAACCTCGCTGTGTTACAACGCCCAAGAGTTGATCCTTCTCTGCAATAAGCAGGGTTTTGATTTTCTTTTCGTCCATAAGCTCCCTGGCAGCAATGATAGTTGTCTGGGGTGTTACGGTTACCGCAGGTGATGTCATCCAATTTTTCACTAAGCAATTAATCATGAGAGCCTCAATTTCCAGTTAGCATACAGCCATCGTGGTCAATGCAATGAGTATAGACCAGGTTTGTTAGCTTGCCATCGACAAAAACATTATTTATTTTCGCAGGAATATTGAACTTGCACTGAACATTGTTGATGATAATAATCTAGATAAAAATATTCAAAGGTCTCATCATTAATGATGAGAACAGACGTTCGATTGAGTAGAAAGAGGAAAGGATTGGAACGTATTCCGGCTTTATTGTTTATCGGAATCTTTTTCGTCATCCAAGGGAGGGATGATGCCAGCGCGCATTGAATAAATCACCGCCTGAGTGCGGCTGGAGACATCCAGTTTTGCCAATATGCGGCTGACGTGTGAATGGATGGTAGAGGCGCTGACAATCATTTGTTTTGCAATTTCCTGATTTGAATAGCCTTTGGCAATATATCTCAGCACTTCCAGCTCGCGTTCGGTGAGTTTTTTGACCAAATTCTTTTGTTCATCCTCACCCTGAATATGTTTCAGCACGGTGCCGATAACCGAGGAGTCGAAGCTGGCTTTTCCGAGTGCGACCTGATGAATAGCATCAATTATTGCGTGTTCGGTGGCGTCTTTCAAAAGATAACCGATTGCACCGGCGTTGATTGCCGGGGTTACTTTGTCTGGCCCGTTCTGCCCGGAAAAAATGAGGATGTTGACTTCGGGCGTGCTGCGTTTGATTAGTTGAGTTGCCTCAATGCCATCCATCTCAGGCATAGAAAGGTTCATCAGGACGACGTTCGGTCTTAGGGAAAGCGCCAGCTCAACCGCCGTTTTACCGTTATTGGCAATGCCGACAATGTCAATCTCATCATAGCTTTTACACATAGCAAGAAGCCCGGTCAAAATGACCGGGTAATCATCTACTATTAGTAATCGAATTTTATCGCTCATGTTTCCTTGATAATGACCTAATGTAATTTTACCTTATTCTACAGGTTTAGGCTAAACCTCAAGGAGGCTTGGGCATCGTTTCAAAACCTCGGATTCAATTAATGAAAAGTGAGGAGACTTTAAAAGAGGAGAGCCGGGTTTCGGCTCTCCAAATTGTCTGGTTGTGCTTGAAATTAGGGCGTTGGTGGTGCCCATACCGCTCGGGCGGTTACGACTTCGAGCAAAATGTTAGGTTCCTGCGCCAATCCGACGCGAATATGTCCGGTTGGTAAGGGGTTAAGCAGAGACATGGTTACAAATTGGAAGGGTCGAACAGAGCGATCAACAATTCCACCGGCATGTTTGTTCGAAGGGTAATCCAAAAGGATAAACATGAGATCGCTAATCTTGTCGCCACCATCAACATGAATACTATAACCACTCCAACCAGCTCGGGTATCAACCTCAGCGTAATCGACATAAATTTCGTTTTCACCCAATTGGAGGGTTTTGTTAATTTCAATCCGATCACCAACTTGAGGGCTGCCTTCGACGTCAAAACTGAACAGTTCCACATTGCGCTCCACACTCAGATCGATGGTTTCGTGGTCGTATACATTAGTGATGATGAGCGGAAAAGCATAGTCTTTTTTTGCGATTTCGATATTTTCGATATAGGTGTAATAGCTACCTCCAGCATCCCACATCCCCAAAGGGTCATAGGTCTTCCGAAAACTCTGATCCAGAGCTTCCCATTCATCAGGTTCAGGAATGCTGTAAGCTACCAGGGCACCATTGGAATCTGTAACCTGCAATTTTCCCTGGCTGATGTAATCATGCAGGTGCTCGTGGAGAATGCTTAGGGTAAGCAGCCAGGAATTTGGTTTTTCGACTACCTGAAGCACTTCCAGAATATCTTGAACATCGCTATTGCTTTCTTCCGTAAGCAAAACAGGTTCCTGCTTTTCAGCTTGCTCAATTGTGACCTTGGGGTCGGGGAAGGTGATGGCAAAGGTTTCCATATTTTCCGGTGCAGCAACGAACTTAAGTGGCAGTTCCCAATTTTCGGGGGCTTTGCCGCGGCTGCGCATGTCGATGCAGGGCATTACATAGGTAGCTTCTGTAACTTCAGCCGGGATTCCAAATTGAAAAGCGTCGGCAAATATTTTGCTGCCATCCGGCAAGAGCAGATAAGACATTTCATCACATACTGGCTCATCCGGGTTGTAAGACCACATTGCTTCAACGGGAACGTTGATAAGCTCGACTTCAAAATTGGCTTGATCCGGGGTGATCACGCCTGATTTGATGCCCACGGTAACGCCATCCTGAGTTTGGTAGACCGGTTCGGACACAACGCGGATGCCAGCTGGGTTTTCAACCACACCCAGTCCGGGGACAAAGTTGAACCAGGTTTGCAACTGGGCGATCACTTTGCTGGGTCCGACGGCGAAAAAGAGGATTAGCAATGCCATCAAGGGGGCAAAGACGTAAGCCCAGCGGAAGCTGACTTTGCTTTTTGGGCTTTCCATTTCGACCTCCTTTTGTTTCAGTTGCATTTGCAGCTGATTGACAAAAGCGGGATCTGGTTCCGGTTTCTTGTATCCGGAAAGAATTTTTTCTTCAAATGCGTTTTTTGGTTCCATTTTTTACTCCGCCTGGGCTTGAAGGCGCTCCAGGAGCCGGTAATAGGATTTTTTGAGGCTGGATTCGCTCATATTGAGCACCTGAGCGATTTCAGCAAAGGGTAATTCGGCGATTAGACGCAAACGCAAGTATTCTTGCTCTATTGGTTTCAGGCTCGCCAGGATGCGCTCAAGGTCAATCAGCCTTTCTTGTTGAAGCATGGCTTCCGTTGGGTTTTGGCTTTGCTTAGTGAAGAGTTCGTCTTCGAGAGGGAGCTCGTTTCGCCGTGAATTGCGTCGGAAATGATCGTTGGTTTTGTTGCGGGCGATGCTGTAGAGCCAGGGCGTGAATTTCTTTTCATCGCGCAACTTGTGGCGGGTCTCAAGGGCGGTGATGAAGGTTTGAGAAGTCAAATCTTCGGCATCGGCACTATTTTGCACCCGGCTGTAGATGTAATAGTAGATCTTATTGACGTGACGGCGGTAAAGCTCTGAAAAGCTTGTTTCGGTCATACTTTCCTCTTTATCCCAGATTCTACCCTGAGCCAAAGGGTTTGAAATGTCGGTAGTTGAATTTGCCATAGTTTTCCTTTATTGTAGCTACGGTTAAATAGTCGTTGAAGCGGGCTGAAAAGGGACAAATTGGTTAATCAGGAAACAGGAAACAGGAAAAAGGAAACAGGAAACGGGAAGCGGGGAGCCGGGAGCCGGGAGCGGAAAATCAGGAAATAGGAAACAGGAAAAAGGAAAAAAAACAGGGAACGGGGGCAGGAAATAGAGGCAGGTCTCCGTGGCTCAGGCAGACCTGCCCAAACTTTTATCTCTTAATTAGTATGTTTTGAAAGATCAAACTTCCAGATTCCGGCAGTTTTACCGCTTATCACCGAAACTACGTGATCAGCAACTGCTTGTTTCGCAGCCTCATCATTAGCATAGGCTGAGCCTTCACGAATCGAATAACCATTAAAGCCCGGCTCTTGGAAACAGTCCAGTTCAATTCCCGGATAGTCTTTTTGCATCACTTCGGCAATCCGTTCAATCTGCAAATCTTTACAATATTCGCTTTCATTCGGGAAACTGCTCATTTCAGTAATTGTCAGCACTACTTCACGATCAAGAAAATCATGCGGAACATCTTTGAAAATAAGTAAGTCAAGCCGATAGGGTTTTTCATTTATGAGACCTGCTGAACATGTCTCATCCGCTTCTAAACTTTCTGAGACGGTGATTTTACAAGCATCTCCGTCAATATAGTGGAACAAGCCTTCGGCTAAATCGAAACCGCCAAAAGCATACTCCAAACCGTCAATCTCAAGCCTTGCCTTTGAAATTTTCCAACTGCGAAAATCCTTCAAATCCCATTTGGTTTTCACGATAGCATCATTTCCATTTAGGTTGATGCTAAGGATTTCAACATTCACATCGGATGCGTTTACCAAGTTATCCGTAAACCTTCGGATTTGGGCTTCATCAACCTGGTCGCTTGTCTGACAAGCACTAAGCAAATATACCATCCCAAAAATCAAAACCACACCAATCAGCAGGCTGACAATCGGGATTCGTTTTTGTGTCTTTTCCATTTTTTCTCCTTTGAATAAATCAGTTCGTCCAAAAGCGGGGTAATTACCATTGAAATCTATTTTCGGTGAAAGCGTGCTTAACCATTCGGCTTTCCGAAGCAGAATTGTCTATACTTTGAAATTAAAGTCCCTTCATTGTGACTCTAATTGAACTCTCAAAGTTTATTTATGTATACAACACGACCCAGCCCCTGTCAAATTGGGTTTGGAGATCAGGAATAAGGAAATAGGAAACGTGAAATCAGTATTAGTGTTACTTAATTTTTTGTCCGATTTTTTGTTGACGACCCCCGACATATACTACATGACCATCTTTGATAGCTACATAATCTGCCCATATTTGATTTGTTTCAACTGTAAATGAGAGCTGCAGAGGTATACTTTACTTGTTATGTGGACGTATAACAATAAAGAATAGCTTATGCATTAATAATAAAAATAGAGGTGTGAGAAATGGATAAAAAATTAGAACCGCTGTTTACCCCATGGAAGATCGGAAATTGTGAAATTAAAAATCGCATTGTAATGACATCTATGGGTGGAACAAATTTGTTTGGTTGGATGGAAACCCATCATTTTGACAAAGAAGGTGCTAAGTTCATTATGGAAGTGGCCCAAAACAACGCTGGATTAATTTTGCCAGGTTGTCAACCAGTGCAGAGTCCAATGCGAGGACAATGGCTATACAAGAACGATAAAATGTATCAAGACTTAGCAAGCTGGATGCCAGAATTTCATAAGACAGGTGCAAAGCTTTTTGTGCAACTTACCGCAGGATTCGGTCGCTCCTTTACAGTGAGCGAAATGATGGAAAAATTGCATAATAACAAATTCTTGCGTACAGTATCAAAGCCGATTATGAATTTTGACAAGATAACCGCTACGGCCAGTGCTAGCCCTAACCGTTGGTCGGACAAAATGGAATCACGGGCACTGACAATAGCAGAAATTGAAGAGTATGTAGATGCCTTTGCCAAAACATCCAAAAAGCTCATGGATGCAGGTGTTGATGGAGTAGAAATCCATGCTGTCCATGAGGGTTATTTACTTGATCAATTTACATTGAATTATATTAATCGCAGAACAGATAAATATGGTGGTAGCTTTGAAAATAGATATCGCTTCGCGGTAGATATTGTTCAAGCAATCAAAAAAGAATGTGGTAAAGATTTCCCTGTCTCATTGCGATATAGTGTATTATCCAAGACAAAAGGGTATCGAGAGGGTGCACTTCCTGGTGAGGATTATGTAGAAGCAGGCAGAGATATGGCTGAATCTGAAAAAGCAGCAAAATATCTGCAAGATGCGGGATACGATATGCTTAACTGCGATAATGGCACTTATGACGCCTGGTATTGGGCGCATCCACCAGTATATATGCCTGAAAACTGTAACCTTGAAGATGTAGAGTATTTAAAGAAATTTGTAGATATTCCTGTTGTATGTGCCGGCAGGCTTGAACCTCGAGTTGCAGCAGATTCCATTGCAAATGGTAAATTAGACGGAGCTGGATTTGCACGACCATTTTTAGCAGACCGGGAGTGGATAGTAAAGCTAATGAATGACAATGAGGCAGATATTCGTCCTTGTATTTTGTGCCATAGTGGTTGCTTTAATATGGGTCATTACAAAGGTGTTCCCTGTGATCAGGACCTTTCTGATAGTTTACATTTGTCACGTTGCGCAGTTAATGCTGAAACTATGCAGACGGGTGTCCATTATATTAAAAAAACAAATCAACCCAAAACAGTTGCAATCATTGGTGGCGGAATTGGTGGCATGGAAGCAGCCCGGGTATTGAAATTAAGGGGGCACAAACCTGTTATCTATGAAAAGTCAGATGTTTTAGGTGGAGTATTCATTCCTGGGAGTGCAGAATCCTACAAAGGCAAACTTCGTGAGTTGTTAGAGTGGTATCGCCGAAAAATGGAGACAATGAAAATCGAAATTCATCTTAATACGGAAATTAATGATTTGTCTCAGTTCGCTGACAAAGAAGTTATTATTGCAACCGGTTCACGTGCGCGGGTGCTAAAGAATGTACCAGGGTATGAGCGAATGATTGAGGCTTGTGACTTTCTTGATGGAACACAGGTGGGTGAAACTGTGGCCGTTATCGGCGGTGGATTGACGGGATGTGAAATTGCGTATGAACTGGCTCTTCAAGGAAAGAAACCTATTATCGTAGAAATGAAGAACGATTTGGTCGCACAGAAGGGAGTTTGTCTAGCCAATAGTTCTTATTTGCGGGAATGGTTCGCATTGCACAATATTCCGGTCTATCTGGAAACAACCTTGAAAGAGGTTAAGGAAGACTCTATTATCTGTAACTCGAAGGAGTATGGAGAAATTAAAGTTGATTGTGATTCAGTAATTAGTTCAACAGGATACATACCTGCGCCTCTTGAAAAGAAGAGTAAACGCGTTCATCTCGTAGGAGATTGCAAACAGGTAGGCAATCTTCGCAGCGTAATTTGGACAGCCTACAAAGAAGCCATGAGTATTTAACAGGAAAACAGGAAGCAGGTAACGGGTAGCGGGGAGCACAAAAAAGCGTTCTGCATACTGAAAACTGCATACTGAATACTGAACAAAAAAGCGATGCGCTTGATTAGGGCATCGCTTTTTTCTGTGTTAAGTCGTCTGCTTTAGAATTTTACGTCGACGATTTTACTTCTTTTGACTTTTACAGGGCTGCAATTTTTTGCAACCGGGCAAGAAGAGCAATAGGCGGTGGGGCAGTCTTTGTTGGCGATTCTCTGTTTAATCATTGAATAAACAATTGCGCCGACGATTGCCGCTAAAACGAGTCCGACTATCAAAGTTCCCATATTAAGCCTCACTTTTTGCAAGTTGTGAACTTGCTTTACCGGCCGGTTTGCGGACGGCAAGATAAATTGCCAAAGCGAGCACGGCCAGTGCCAAGACTGTTACAAAGGTAAAACCTCCACCGGTAAGCCAGAGGGCAGTTTGGTAAAAGACGAAGGAGATAGCGTAGGCAAAGACGGTTTGATAAATGATCGCAAACCAGGTCCAGCCGGCATTGTTCATTTCGCGTTTGATGGCACCGACTGCGGCAAAGCAGGGGATACAAAGCAGATTGAACATTAGGAAAGAGAAGCCGCCTAACATACCGAAATGAGCGGCAACCTGGGGCCAAATTTCATTGCCGGCTTCCGAAACTTCTGCCATTCCGAAGAGGATACCAAAAGTGCTGACAACGTTTTCTTTGGCAACCAAACCGGTGATGGTGGCAACTGCTGCTTGCCAGCTATGCCAACCGAGAGGTCTGAAAATCCAGGCAATACTGTTACCGATGATTGCCATAAAGCTGTTATCAATTTCAGCAACGGTTGCCAGTGCGCCATTTTCGATACCATAGCGGGTCAAAGCCCAAATGACGATGCTGGAGAGCAAAATAATCGTACCGGCTTTTTTGATAAAGCTGAAACCACGTTCCCAAGTGGAGCGTAAAACGGTCATCAGGGAGGGCATGCGATAGTTAGGCAGTTCCATGACGAATGGGGCCGGGTCGCCTTCGAAGCGTTTGGTTTTCTTGAGAATCAAACCGGAGAGGACAACAGCGGCAATTCCAAGGAAGTATGCCGCAGGAGCAACCCACCAGGCACCACCCATCAGTGCGCCGGCAAAGAGAGCAATGACAGGTAACTTTGCGCTACAAGGGATAAAACTGGTGACGATGACAGTCATGCGTCGGTCTTTTTCTTCTTCAATCGTGCGGGATGCCATAATGCCGGGAACGCTGCAGCCACTGCCAATCAGGAGCGGAATAAAGCTTTTGCCGGAAAGACCCCATTTACGGAAGATTCGGTCCATAATGAAGGCAATACGTGCCATGTAACCACTGGCTTCGAGGACGGCAAGCATGAAGAAGAGAATCAGCATTTGAGGAACGAAGCCGAGGACGGCGCCGACACCACCAATGATGCCGTCGACAATCAAGCTTTGCAGCCAATCGGCAACATTGATGCTTTGCAGGAAGCCCTCAACAGCCGGTGGGATGATTTCGCCAAAGAGAACATCGTTGGTCCAGTCTGTGACGATACCACCGAGAGTGGTAACGGAGATGCCATAGACGATAATCATGACAATCACGAAAATTGGGATTGCCAACCAGCGATTGGTGACGATTTTGTCAATTCGATCGGTCATGCTAAGGTTGGTTTTCTTCTCACCCTGGATAGAACCGCTGACGATGTTGTCGATTTTGTTATAGCGAGCGAGTGCGAGTGTGCTTTCAATGTCGTCATCATGGCTTTTTTCGTATTCAGCGATGAGTCCTTGAATTTGTTCACGCTGATTAGGAGTAAGCTTGCCGGTAAAATTCTTTTCGAGAGCACGAAAAGCCCAATAACGGAGCTGGCTTTCGGGGTAGACTTCTCCGATGATAGCACTGACCTTTGAAACCAAGGTTTCAACGTCTTCGCCGTAAGTTAGCTGATGACTGGGGGAAACCAGGGTTGTTTCGGGAGAAGTCATTAAATCAACTAACTCATCAAGTCCTTCGCCTTTAAGGGCAGAAATGGCAACAACCGGGCAACCAAGACGCTTGGCAAGCAAACAAGGATCCAAAGCCAAGCCCTCAGATTCGAGTTCATCGTTCATATTAATGGCAAGAATAAGAGGCAGCCCAAG
>Ga0265295_1005733_pt1 | contig 15577 bp, 11 predicted proteins | sample Munlansysbiofilm_FD_192503 | JGI IMG/M metagenome (GOLD analysis project Ga0265295, IMG submission 192503) | Leachate microbial communities from a municipal landfill in Southern Ontario, Canada - Methane capture system biofilm | ecosystem: Engineered > Solid waste > Landfill > Unclassified ... | reverse complement strand
AATCCTTGGATTGCGGGATTCCTGCTCGCTGCAATATTAGCGGCTATTATGAGTACCATTGACTCTCAACTTCTAGTCTCTTCTTCTGTTTTAACACAAGATATCTACCATGCCCTCATAAGAAAAGATGCAGGCGATAAAGAGCTTGTTTGGGTTGGCCGTGCTACAGTTATTGCTATTGCGCTCATTGCTTGGTATATCTCAACAGATGAAAATTCTAGCGTCTTACAGCTTGTATCTTACGCTTGGGCTGGTTTTGGAGCTGCTTTTGGGCCACTTGTGATTTTATCCCTTTATAATAAAAACATAACAAGAACTGGAGCGATAGCGGGGATGATTGTTGGATCTCTTACTGTTATCATCTACAAAAATTTAGAAGGTGGCATATTTGATTTATATGAACTTCTACCAGGATTTGTCTTTGCGTGGATTGCTATTTTAGTATTTAGTAGAGTTGGTGAGAGTGCCTCAGCTGAATCTAAAGAGATCTTTAAAGAGGTTCAAGAAAAATTGAGATAAAAGGATGAGCAAATAAGAGTTTTAAAACTCTTATTTACCATTTGCAAGCTTATTTAAAGTCTCAATTATCTCATCCATCTTATCACTTATTAGGCTTACTTCATCAGAGATGTCATTTATTTCACTAGCGTTAGAGTTGAGTGCATCTGAGCTCTCACTAATGGACTGAATCAGAACATTTGTAGTAGCAGATGTCTCAGCTAGAGACTTTTGAGTTCTCTCAGCTAGCTTTCTTACTTCATCAGCAACGACTGCAAAGCCGCGACCATGTTCACCTGCACGCGCCGCTTCTATGGCTGCATTAAGCGCAAGTAAATTTGTCTGCTCTGCTATCTCACCAATATTTGATAAAATATCTTTAGTCTCATTTGCGCTTGATACTAGATGCTGTAGATTGTTAACCATCTCATTTTCTTTTTGAGAGACGCTATGTATGCGGGTTACAGCTGAATGTATCATATCTTTAAGCTCTATAATCGTTGTATTAGTTATGTCGCCAATAGTCTCATTTAGTTTTGCAGATGTTTGCATGATTTGAGTCTGCTTATCTACATTTTCTTGCTCCATATCACCAAGAGCTTGACCTAAAAGGTTGATATTGTTTAACAAATCAGCCATCTTTGCCTCAACATTTACTTTGCTTCTTGGAGTAAAATCTCCATTTGCATAACTCTTTAGAGTTGAGATGGCATTATCAAGATTTTTCTCTGAAGCGACGAGCATATTGTTCATACTGTTTCTAAGAACATGAACATATGGTGTTTTAGTATCAGCATTTACTCTGCATGAAAAGTGTCCTCTTGAGACTTTATCGGCTAGTAAGACCATCTCTCCAGCTACTCTTGTATCTTCTAGTATCGTATTTTGGTATGTAGTTACGATTTTATTGAAATTTATTTCTCCCGCGTCAGTAGTAGTTAAATCTATCTCAACCTTATTTCTCTTAAACTCCATAAGCTCAACTAAGTCTATTCTTCTTGCATTTAGAGAATCTTTTTGTGAGTTATTTTGCATATTAAGAGCAATGCTTACTCCAAACAATATTAGAGCTAAAACAGCTTGAACGAAGCTTGAGCTGGTTAAAAATAGAGATGCTATTAAGACTACGAAACCTATAGAAATTACTACTATTTTTTGTGTATTATTCATTTTCTTCCTATCTCAGTGTTTTATAATGTGCTTGGGCACTCTCAATCTCTTCTTTAGAAGGCTTTCTTCTACACGACATGTACATCGTTTTTTTTGAAACTGCATCCACCATAGGATAAACTGTTGCATAAACCCAGTAATATCCGCCATCCTTAGCCTTGTTTTTTATATAGCCATCCCAAACTTTTCCAGCCTGTATCGTGTCCCACAAATCTTTAAACGCTGCTTTTGGCATATCTGGATGTCTAACTAAGTTGTGTTGTTTACCAACCATCTCTTCAATAGTATATCCAGCCAATTTACAAAAATCATCATTTGCAAATAGTATAATGCCCTTCTCATCTGTTTGAGAGACCAAAAAATCATCATTTTTTAGTGTATATTCTTGCATTATTCCTCTTTTTTTGTGAATTTCAATCTAATCTCTATACTATATCAGAGAAATAACAAAACCTTATTGTAGATTTCAAAATGTTTACATATCTTTTTTTAAGTTTAAATTCTTGACTCAAATTGTAACTTATTAGTTAAATTAAACAAATATAGTCATAATATGACAATATTAAAACTATGGAGAAACATCATGCTAGAACAAAACATTATATTAATCCAAGCCGTGTTATTTTTATCTCTATTTGGAACTATGTTTATTATCTCTTACTTTATTACAAAAAAAGATGCAAAGAAGTTTGAAGATAAGAACTCGTTAGATAAGAGGAAAAAGGCTGTACAAAAACGAGAGTTGGTTGATACCTTTTTAAATAGTTCTATAGTGAAAATCATAGGAAAAGATGCATCACTTAAAGAACTCTCAAATAAACTAAACAAGGGTGCTATCAATAAAGAGGAGTACAATATTTTAAAAGAGTCTCTTACAGCTAGTTAAAATTACTCTTTACATATTAATAAGCTTCAAAAATAGCCCTTTCTTTCACAATCTATTGTAAATATAAAATAGTTACATTATAATAAGAGCAAATTTATCACAAAATAGTAATATTTTTGTCTCAAGGGGCTTTCTATATGAATAAGCACAGTATTCTCGTCGTAGAAGATGATGAGATAACAGCACTAAACTTAAGTTTATCTCTTCAAAAACATGGATATCAAGTTCTCGCAGTCTGCGACAACTCCATTGATGCAATGCAAAAGATTAAACAGTACAAACCAGATATTGCTATCATTGATATCTCTCTTGATGAGAGCAATGATGGTATAGAACTAGCAAAAGATGTACGCCAAAAATATAATATTCCTTTTATTTATCTAACTTCATATAGTGATGATGAGATAATCTCCCAAGCAAAACTCACAGAACCATATGGCTATATCGTAAAACCTTTTGATCCAAACTCTCTTCACGCAACTATCCAGATGGCTATCTTTAAGTATGAGATGGAAAATGAGAGAAAAAACAACTTAGACTCACTAAAAGTAGACAAGTTAAACTTAGAAAAATTACTCTATGCAAGAAGATCAGCAGATAAGCCCGTAGTTTGCTTTGGAGATAATTATCATCTAGATATTAGTATTTGTGAGACTTTTTATAATGATAGAAAGATAAAATTAACAAAAAAAGAGAACGCTTTTTTACGCCTTTTAGTAGCTCAATTAGGTATTGTTGTAAGTTTTGAGCAAGCTATGAAATATGTTTGGGATGAAAATGGAGCTACTGAAAATAGCGTTCGCACTCTAGTTTGGAGACTAAGAAACAAACTAGAAACTGACATTATAAAAAATGCTTCTGGCATAGGCTACTATATAGAGGAGTAACAGAGGAAGCTTTTTTACTTTTAACTTCGCTCTATAGCAGAGATGCTCTCCTCTGCTAGACAATGCTTATCTGCTCAACTCTGTTTTTTATATCCATAAAAATCGCTTCATAGTTATACTCACGATTTTGAGCCTTCGCCATTTTTTCCATCTCACTAGCACTTTTTTGAAGCTCCTCAATCCTAAAATTTCCACTAGAACCTTTTATGGAGTGAGCACTTAATGCAATTTCTTTGTAATCTCTTATATGGATAGCATCTTGGAGTTTTGGTATCTGAGTTTTCATTTTTTTGATAAAAAGAGTAAGGAGTAAAATAAGTTCATCTTCATTTAACTTTAAATCTTCTTTTAGTTTTGTAGCATCTAGTCCTACTATACTCTCTTGAAATTCAGTTGGTAGTTTAGCCTCTTTAGATTCATCCTCTTTTAAGTATAGTTTAAAAACTCTCTCAAGCTCTTTTAAAATAATAGGCTTACCTAAAAAAGAGTCAAACCCACTAAGAAGTCCCCTCTCTCTTGCTCCTTTTATAACATTTGCAGTAAGTGCTGAGACCGGAGTATGTTTTAGCCCTCTTTTTTTCTCATAAATAGCTATCTGTTTTACAGCTTCACTTCCATCCATTAGTGGCATCTGCTCATCCATAAGTATCAAATCATAATTATTTTTTTTGTATAGCTCAAGTGCTTCAAGTCCATTATTAGCCATGTCAAAACTCAAAGAGTATTTATTTAGAAGTATCTTTACAAGTTCTTGATTTGCTTCATTATCCTCAGCTACTAAAATATGACCCTTAAATTTTATATTAGAGTGTTTTTTATGTGGTGTGTATGAGTGTGGATTTAAAATCTCATCAAAAGCGGCCCTTATTTTAGAACAGTAGAGTGGAAAACTAACAGAGGTTATATTGTCATACTTATCATAATCATCATTTGGTTCATTTACTAAGGCTATGAACTTTTTTTCTGAACGAATCGCCATATTTATAAACTCTTTATCTACATCTTCTTGTACAAAAAGAGCTATATCAAACTCCTCTTCTATGGAGTTTATTTTTTTTGTATTCATCTCAAAGGCATCTGCATATCTTAAAAAAGAGTTCTCTTTATATGCATTTTTGCTATCATTTGAACATACAGCTATCTTTAGGGCTCTAAACTCACTTACATCTTCAAACAGTGGACATAATGAACTTTTAGCTTCTACAGGAATTGTAAGAGTAAACTTGCTGCCAACACCATAAATAGACTCAACATCAACGCCTCCTTGCATATGTTGTGCTAACTGATGGCAGATAGAGAGACCTAGTCCAGTCCCACCTGTTGAGTTTTTTAGCTCACAATGTTGCGCTTGGGCGAAGGCTAAAAAGATATTTTCTACATCTTCTTCTGCTATGCCTATACCGCTATCACTTACACTAATACTTAAAATACCTTCCTTACAAAAAGACTCAACACTTATATGCCCACCCTCTTGTGTAAATTTTATAGCATTACTTAGAAAGTTTGATAAGACTTGCTTCATTCTAAGTGCATCAGCGTAGAGCTCTTTTGGGATATGTGGATCTATAAAAGAGGTTATAGTGATGTTTTTTGCATTTGCACTTGCAACAAAAAGTTCCATTGTATGACTTATCTCATCATGAAGTGAGAAGATTTTAGGCTCTATAGTAAACTCTCCACTTCTTAGTTTTGAGAAATCCAAAATATCATTTATGATGCAGAGTAGATTTTCACCACTATTTAGGATGATATCAAGATAGTTTCTATGTTTTTTTGAAACATCTTCATCTATAAGAAGATTTACAAAACCAAGTATCGCATTTAGTGGCGTTCTTATCTCATGACTCATATTTGATAAGAAGTACTCTTTTGCATGAGACGCTCTATCTGCTTCTTGCCTCGCAGCTATAAGCTTTTCAAACATGGTGTCTGTGTAGTGCTTTAGTATACCTCTAAAATTCTTATCAAAAACAAAAGAAATCTCATTCGACATCTCTCTAGAATCAAGCTTTTGATCATAAGAAAACTCTATCATAGATCGGCGAAAGTGACTACAAATCTCAAAAAGTTCATCTGCACTAATCTCTCTATCTTTTAAATAGCTCAAAAGTCCCTTCATAATAGGACAATTTCCAATCTTTAACTCTCCTGCAATAACTCCCATAAAATAATCAAAAACTTCACTAGCATACTCTTGTAAAAAAAACTCTCTATCTATCTTATGCAACTCTAAAATCTGCTGTGTTGAGTCGTATGAGAGCCACTGCAAAAGTATCTGTTGTTTAGAATTTATAAATATCTCTTGCGCTTGAAACAAGTTTGGAATCCTCATCTTCATATTTCTGCCTACTTTAAAATTTTGCTTAATATCTCAAATGTATTTTTTGAGATATTTGGAGTCTTTTGTACTCTTAAAAGTTCTTGCTTCATAAGATGCTTACTTTTAGCATTTAGCCTATCGTAAATCTTAAACGCAGATGCAAGAGCTGATGCCATCTGTGCATTTATCTTATCTATCTCTATAATTTTATCTGCTACAAAAGCGTATCCTGAGCCATCAATAGCGTGAAAATATTTATAGTTTCTTGCAAATACACCAACAAGAGAACGAACTAGATTTGGAACTCTTTTATCATAAACTTCATCATCTTGTAAAGCTATAACGCGAAGCAATACTCCCTCTCTTTGTGAGGCTGCTATGATGGAGAAGTACTTGTTCATAACTAAAGTATCATCTTTGTATCTTGCATAAAAGTCATCTAATGCAAGACCTCCCTCATGACTTGTGATGTTCTCAAGCGCGTCAAGAGCTACAACTCTATCTGTCATGGTAAGTGATTCTTGGTACTGCTTATATGCTAAGTCTATAACCTCTCTACTCTCTAAACTACAAAGCAGTCTCAAAGCTCTGTTTTTCAAGGCTCTCTCTCCAACGCTCACAGCATCTAACTCTTTGTTTTTTGGTTTATGATTGAGTCTATAAATATCAAGAAGTTTCTCTCTAAACTCTGTGGCAATCTCACGTTCTAATCTCTCTTTAGCTCTATAAAGAGGAGCAAAATCAACTACTTTTTGTCTTTGCATCAAGTTAGAGATAGATGGAAGTTCAAGCAGAAGTGCTTTATATGAAAGCTCTACATCTAAATCTAAAACATATCCATAAGAGTCTAAAAACTCGGCATCTAGCTCTGCACTATCCATGAGTTTTTCTATAGTCTCTAGGGCAAAAGATTGTGCTGATTCATACCTTACAAAGCTATCTTTGTCGTGCTTCATCAAAAATGCGTATTCATTTCTCTCTTGCTTTACAATGATTGGCGCACTAAAACCACGGTTTATAGAGAGATATGGCTTTGCATCTAGCCCCTCAAATACAAAACTCTCCTGCTCTTTTGAGACTATTAGCATCTCCTCTTTAATCTCTTTGCCATCAGAATCAATAAGCCCTATATTTAGTGGAAAATAAAAAGGATCCTGTTTAGTTCCATCAACCTTGTTTGGTATAACTTGCTTCAAATCAAGTCTGTAAACCCCATCAGAAAATGAGTCCTTAACCTCTAAGATTGGTGTGCCTGATTGATGATACCATCTTTTAAACTGTGTAAAATCAACTCTTTTTTCTTTATCAACCTCGCTCATAGCCCATAAAAAATCACCAGTTCTTACAGCCCTTCCATCAAAAGTCTTAAAGTATAAGTCCATCGCCTCTCTAAACTTACTATGTCCTAAAAGAGTGTGCAACATTCTTATAACTTCTGCACCTTTTTCATAGACTGTTGAAGTGTAGAAGTTGTTTATTGAGATATATGAGTCTGGCTGAATTGGATGAGCCATAGGAGATGCATCTTCTACAAACTGTCTCTCTCTTAAACCCTTCACATCTTCGATGCGCTGGACCTCTTGTGAGTTTAAATCTGCTGAGAAACATTGGTCGCGAAAAACTGTTAGTCCCTCTTTTAGAGTAAGTTCAAACCAGTCACAACAAGTGATGCGGTTTCCAGTCCAGTTATGAAAGTACTCATGAGCTATAACACTTTGTATCCCCATAAAGTCAGCATCTGTAGCTTTTTCTTCATCTGCTAAAACGTAGTGAGAGTTAAAGATATTTAAGCCCTTGTTCTCCATAGCTCCCATGTTAAAACTATCAACTGCTACGATATTATAAACATCTAAATCATACTCTCTACCATATTTCTCTTCATCCCAAATCATCGCATCTTTTAGTGATTTTATCGCATAAAAACATTTCGACTCAGCGCCCTTGTCACAGTAGATATTTAGCTCAACTTCTGCTTTAGATGCCGTTATAAACTCATCGCTTATAACTCCCAAATCACCTGCAACTATGGCAAAAAGATATGATGGTTTTGGATGTGGGTCAAACCAAGTAACTCCGTGTCTAGCGTCCATCAGGTCATGACAACTCTGCTTATTTCCATTACCTAAAAGTACGGGATATCTCTCTTTGTCTGCCACGATTGTAGTAGTAAAGACGCTCATAATATCTGGGCGGTCTAAGTATGGAGTTATCCTTCTAAAGCCCTCTGGCTCGTTTTGCGTACAAAATATTGTGCCTGATTTGTAAAGACCTTCTAGCTCGGTATTGTTTTGTGGATAGAGCTTGTTTTTTATCTTTAGTGAAAATGAGTTTGGGACATTAAAAACAGTGAAACTCTCTTCTTTTATCTCATAGCGAGTATCAGGTAGCTTCAAGTCATTTAGATAGACTTCAAGAAGTTCTAACTCTTGAGAATCAAGCTTTATATGCTTTTCTTGAGCATCTAGTTTGTTTATCTCCATAGTGTTTGTAACGAGTACAAACTCCTCAAAAAGCTCAAAGCAGAGCTCACAACTCTCTACTTCAAACCCACACTCTTTATAATCTTTTAAACAAATAACACTCATCTCGCTCATAGCTTTTCTCTTTTTTTAGAGTAATAATAGCATAAGAGTTTTAGATGTAATTGAGTCTTAGATTTTTGTGTTTTTTAGGCGCAGTGCATTTACTATAACAGAGACTGAACTAAAACTCATCGCAGCCGCTGCAATAACAGGCGATAGTAAAATCCCAAAGTATGGGTAAAGAACTCCTGCTGCTATTGGAACACCTGCACTGTTGTAAACAAAGGCAAAAAATAGATTTTGTCTGATATTTTTCATAGTAGCACGGCTTAGTTTTAGAACTTTTACGATGGAGAGCAAATCGCCTTTTATCAAAGTGATGCCAGCACTCTCAATGGCTACATCAGTTCCGCTGCCCATAGCGATGCCAACATCAGCTTGTGCCAAAGCAGGAGCGTCATTTATCCCATCTCCTGCCATTGCCACAACTGCACCTTTTTCTTGTAACTCTTTAACTATTTTCGCTTTGCCATCAGGCATGATGCCAGCGTGAACCTCATCAATGCCTAGTTTTTTAGCAACTGCTCTAGCTGTTGTTTCATTGTCTCCACTTATAACAACAACTCTAATGCCCTCTTTTATAAGCTCTTTTATAGCCTCTGCGCTCGTAGCTTTTATGGGATCTTCAATCCCTAAAATGGCACAAAACTTAGCATCTACAGCCATAAAGATAACACCCTTGCCCTCTTGTCTTAAAGCCTCTGCTTCTTTTGTGATGTTTTGTGTAGATACTCCTAAACTCTCTAAGAAGCTCTCACTTCCAAGTGCAATTTTTTTACCTTCAATCTCACCCTCGATGCCTTTTCCAGTAGTAGATTTAAAGTTCAGAACTTCACCTAGTTCTAAATCATTATCTTTAGCATACTCAACTACTGCCTCGGCTAAAGGATGCTCACTAACTCGCTCCAAACTCGCAGCATATTTTAAAATACTCATCTCATCAAAACCATCTTCTACTAAAAAGCTTGTAACTTTGGGCTTTCCAAGTGTCAAAGTTCCTGTTTTATCAACTATAAGAGTATCAACCCTCTCCATAGTCTCAAGTGTTTTTGCATCTTTTATTAAAACTCCAGAGAGTGCGGCTCTACCAGTTCCTACCATTATAGATATAGGAGTAGCTAGTCCTAAAGCACATGGGCAGGCGATGATTAAAACCGCTACGGCGGAAACAATAGCATAAGCCAAACGAGGTTCAGGTCCATAAATGTACCAAGCAAAAAATGCTAATATTGCGGCTATTACAACTGCTGGAACAAAGTAGCTAGAGACCTTATCTGCAAGTTGTTGAATAGGTGCACGGGAGCGTTGGGCTTTTGATACCATCTCTACTATTTGAGCAAGCATAGTATCACTACCAACTTTTTGCGCCTGCATGATTAGAGTGCCATTTTCATTTAAAGTAGCCCCTATAAGCTGATCGCCTTTGGTTTTTGACACTAAGATAGGTTCTCCTGTTATCATAGACTCATCAAGATTACTACTTCCTTCTAAAACCACTCCATCTACAGGGATTTTCTCGCCCGGTTTAATCCTAAGCTTATCTCCAACATGGACAAACTCAATACTAATATCTTCCTCACTTCCATCTGCATCTATGCGGTGGGCTTGTTTTGGTGCAAGATTTAGAAGAGTTTTAATCGCACTATTTGTTTTACTTCTAGCTTTTAACTCTAAAACTTGTCCAAGCAAAACCAAGGTCGTAATAACAGCTGCCGCTTCAAAATAGACATGAACTAAACCATCCTCAGTCTGCATTAGAGGTGGAAAGAGGCTTGGCAGAAATAGTGCAAAGAGACTATAGAGATATGCAGCACTCACACCGATGGCGATAAGTGTAAACATATTTAAGTTCCATGTTCTTATAGAGTTGTATCCTCTTACAAAAAAAGGCCAACCACCCCAAAGAACTACGGGAGTTGCAAGAACAAAAAGAAACCATTGGATGCTTAGCATCGAGATAGCGCTAGGCAGAAGTTGTGGTGCTAAATCACTTGTCATTGAGACAATAAAAACAGGAATAGACAGGGCTAAACTAATCCAAAATCTCCTGCTCATATAGTCAAGTTCATCTGTGTCCTCTTCAGCTTCAGCTATCATAGGCTCTAGTGCCATTCCACACTTAGGACAGCTTCCCGGACTATCTTGTATAATCTCTGGATGCATAGGACAGGTATATTTTGTAGAGCTTAGAGCTTTAACCTCTCTCTCTAACGCCATTCCGCATTTTGGACAAGATCCTGGGGTATTTTGACGAACCTCTGGATGCATAGGACAAGTATAAACATCAGCTTGTTTTTTAGAATAATCCACCTGACAGCACTCTTTTATCTCTTGACTCATAACACACCTCCTACTTTATAGCGTCTCTCTTAGCCTTATACTCTTCTTCGGAAATCTCACCCTTTGCATATCTTTGATCAAGAATATCTCTAGCTGATAAATCCCTTTTTTTATTAGCATTCATAAAGTATATCAATGCTCCAATAAAGAGTAATGGTATCAACCAACCTAACCACATTCCAAGTCCACCCATTCCATAATCACTCATAACGAACTCCTTTAATATCTTTTACTAACTAAAACCAAAATCTAAGCCCAACTGTAGCATAGACTTCATCTAACGCGGAGTAATCATCTGTATTTGAAAAATTTTTACTCCACTCAACACCTATATATGGTGCAAACTCTCTTACAAACTCATATCTTAATCTCGCACCTAGTTTTAAATTGGACAGACCGCTTCCAATGGCCATATCCTCGTTATTTTTTGTATATGCAGATAGAGCTATACTTGGAGTAAGTATTAGTTTTTGAGTTATTAAAGCTTCATACTCACTCTCTACTCTAAACCCAATATTTCCATCATCAGATACTAAAATAACTGCTCTTATTTCAAAAAAGTAAGGAGCAAGTCCTTGAACTCCTATAACACCCCAAGTCTGATCCGAACCCTCTACTCTATCATAAGCTATCCCGATTTGAGCGTCCCAGTATGGAGATATTGCACGAGAATATACCAGCTGGTTCTCGCTATTAGCAGACGAAGAATCTTTAGCTTTTTCACCTTCTGAGTAGATATATACTTTGTTTATATCATAACCTACATAGGCATAAGTATCCCATGAAATAGACTTTTCATCATTATATTGATACTCTAATTTATCTACCATAACAGTAGCTCTTAATATATCGCCACCGCTACCTGCAAACAGAGATGTGCTAAATCCTAACGCTATTATTAATAATAAATTTTTCATAATATTCATCTCCTTATACCACTACAACTTTTCTAAACATATCTGTCATATGATAGAGTAAGTGGCAGTGATATGCCCAAGAATCTCTAGCATCTACATTTACGCGAAAACTAATTTTTGAACCAGGTTGAGAGATGATGGTGTGTTTTTTTGGGAGATAATTATCATCGCCTGTTTCTAAATCACTCCACATTCCATGTAGATGCATTGGGTGATTCATCATCGTATCATTTATGTAAGTTATTCTTAGCCTCTCGCCATATTTAAACTCTAGTGGCGCAGCATCTTTATAGGCGATGCCATTAATTGACCACATATACCTCTGCATATTTCCCGTTAAACGAAGTATTATTTCTCTATCTGGATATCTATCATGTGTAGTTGGAGTTAGTGACTTTAAGTCGGCATAAGTAAGAACTTTTCTTTTGCTATCTCTTAATCCCACTCCTGGATCTGAGAGTCTATACTGAGGATTCATAGCTCGCATAGTTGTTTGAACTCCACGCCTCTCTTCTAGAGGAGTTATAGGAATGTTTGTTTTACCCATATCCATCTTAGACATATCCATGCCCGCACCACATTTCATAGCAGCCTCTTTTTTCTTTGGCATCTCTTTCATTGAGGACATATCATGTGCAGAGTTGTCCATACTTCCCATGTTCATACCCATATCAGCATGTGATAAGATCGGAAGGGGATCCATCTCTGGTATAGTTGCTACAACATTTGCATCATAAGTTAAAGCTCCAAGAGCGTAACCACTTCTATCAAGACTTTGGGCGAAGATAGAGTAAGCTCTGTTTTCTTCAGGTTCAACTATCACATCGTATGTTTCTGCCACTCCGATTCTAAACTCATCAACCAAGACAGCTTGCACATAGTTTCCATCAGATGCAACTACGCTCATTTTTAGCTCTGGGATTCGGACATCAAAAAATGTCATTGCTGAGCTATTTATAAAACGCAATCTTATTTTTTCTCCATTTTCAAACAGAGCTTTAAAGTTTGTCGCTGGGTTTTGCCCATTCATTAGGTAGGTATATGTATAGCCTGTGACATCAGATAGATCTCTATCCGTCATTGCCATCTCATTCCACATCTTTCTTTGACTAAAAGCTTCTAAAAAGCCTAACTCTTTTACTTCGTCAAAAAAATCTCCAACGGATCTTTGTTTAAAATTGTAATAATCTGCTGATATTTTTAATTTTCTATAAATAGAATCTGGTTTTTCATCTGACCAGTCAGATAAAGAGATGACATACTCTCTATCATATTGGAGTATCTCTTCTTTTGGTTCTATGATTATTGCACCATAGATGCCTGTTTGTTCTTGAAATCCTGAGTGTGAGTGGTACCAAAAGGTTCCACTTTGAACTACTGTAAATTTGTAGGTAAAAGTAGCACCTGGTTTTATCCCATCAAAACTAATACCAGGAACCCCGTCCATATCAGTAGGCAAGATAATCCCATGCCAATGAATTGATGAGTCTTCAGAAAGATTGTTGGTAACATTAATGGTTATCTCATCACCCTCTCTCCATCTAAGAGTCGGACCGCTTAGCATTGAATTTACTGCCGTTGCAAATGCGGGTTTGCCTGTTATGTTGACATTTATCTTATTAATAGTTAAATGAAATTCACTTCCACTAAGTTCTTCTGTCTCTTTTCTTTGAGATATTTTTGTACTAGCATTTAAAGTTAGCGCTGAGGATGCAATCAAACCACTAGCCACTACACCTTTAACAAAAACTCTTCTTGAGAGGTTTGAAGTTTTATGAGTCATTTTATACTCCTCATTAATTTTCTTATATAAGATAAATTTATTACTTAAAGCATTACCATAAGTGATAATTCTACTTAAATATTTAAAAAGCAAGCTTATTTTTTAAATATAATTTTATATCATTATTTTTTAGAGTATATCATTCTCACTTGCACCAATGAAAGATAAAACCATAAGGTATCGTTTGTTTAAAGCTCTTAAGTGTATCATTTCGCATTATAAAATAATTTTATTTAGTATAAATTTGAGGAGAGTTAAATGAGCATATATAGAGAGTATGATATCCGTGGCATCTATGAAAAAGAGTTAAATGAAGAGAGTGTTGTTCGCATTGGTTTTGGGCTTGCATCTAAGATAGATGGAGAGTATGTAGCAGTTGGTTATGATGCTAGAAGTCACTCTCCTATACTCTTTGAGTACTTAGTTCATGGCTTAAATGCTGGTGGTAAAGTAGTCTTAGATATGGGGCTTGTTCCTACTCCTATAAACTACTTTGCAAATTATCAAGAGTGGGATGGAATCACTCCTAGTGCATCTATCATGATTACAGGTTCGCACAATCCTAGCGAATATAATGGCTTTAAGATTACAGTAGATAAGGCACCATTTTTTGCAGAAGATATCTACGCACTTGGCCGTGAGTGTGAGATAATGCCCTTTCCTCCAAAGAGTAAAAGAGAGGTTATAAAGATAGATGCAAAAGCGAGATATATAGACTTTCTTGTAAAAGAGTTTGCACACTTAGAAGGCATGGATACGAAAATAGTTTATGACTGTGGAAATGGTGTTGCTGGTGTTGCTTTAGTAGATATCTTTGCTCGCTTAAAGCTAGATGCAAAGGGCATCTTTGTAGATCCTGATGGCACATTTCCAAACCATCATCCAGACCCCTCAGATGAGCACAACTTACAAGATATCAAAAAACTTCTAGCATCTGATGGAGATATCGCCTTTGCTTATGATGGAGATGGCGACCGCATTGCAGTTCTTACTCACAAGAACAATATCAAAGGCGATATGATGGCGCTTTTGTACTCGATGAAGATGAAAAACCCTACAGTTGTTGGAGAGGTAAAGTGCTCACAGGTTATGTATGATGAACTAGAGCGCCGTGGAGCTAAGGCTATTATGTATAAAACTGGACACTCAAACATAAAAGTGAAGATGAAAGAGTGTGATGCAGACCTTGCTTGTGAAGTGAGTGGTCATATATTTTTCAAAGATCGCTATTTTGGTTATGATGATGCTATTTATGCGACTCTTAGAATGTTAGAGCTTATCAAAGATGGCATCGACCTAGATGCAGAGCTTGCAAAACTTCCAGAGACTTTCTCAACTGAGGAGATTAAGGTAGAGACTACAGAGAAAGATAAATTTCTAATTATAGACAAAGTAGAAGAGTTGCTTAAAAACCCTAAAGCCTCTTTCCCTGCTACAAAAGACATCATAAAAGTTGATGGAGTTCGTATAAACTTTGCAAATGGTTGGGGACTTGTTCGTGCAAGTAACACAACTCCAGTTCTAGTAACTCGTTTTGAATCAACTAATAAAGAGGATGCAAAGCTTTATGAGAGAGCTATAAATGAACTTATAGCAGAAGCAAAAGAGTTGCTCTAAACTTAAGGAAAACCTTTTTAAAGCATCTTTTGTTATAATTTTGCCTACAAACAATTACTTAAGTTTCAAGGAAAATAATGAAAACTCATACTCTTTTAATGCCCCTAGATATGCATCTTCATCTTCGTGATGGAGTTATGCTTGAAAATGTAGCCCCTCTTAGTGCTTTTAGTTTTAGCGGTGCTTTAGTTATGCCAAACCTAGTTCCTCCCATCACAACTCTAGAAGAGGTCAAAGCCTATAAAGAGCGAATTATTGCGGCAGTTCCAAATGACTATTTTGAACCATATATGACTCTTTTTTACAAAAACTATAGCAAAGCATTTTTAAAAGGTGTAGCTGATGAGATTATAGCTGTAAAGCTTTATCCAGCAGGTATCACAACGAACTCTGAGGGTGGAGTCTCTTCATTTGATGTAGAAGAGATGCGACCTACTTTAGAAGCTATGAGTGAGTTAAACATCCCTCTTTGTGTTCACGGCGAGACTGATGGTTTTGTTATGGATAGAGAAGCAGAGTTTATGAGCATCTATGAACTTTTAGCTACTAATTTTCCAAACCTTAAAATCATTATGGA
>Ga0265295_1005731_pt1 | contig 15580 bp, 8 predicted proteins | sample Munlansysbiofilm_FD_192503 | JGI IMG/M metagenome (GOLD analysis project Ga0265295, IMG submission 192503) | Leachate microbial communities from a municipal landfill in Southern Ontario, Canada - Methane capture system biofilm | ecosystem: Engineered > Solid waste > Landfill > Unclassified ... | reverse complement strand
TGTAATACTAGTGTTTGATGATTCAATGCAAGTTCCATAAGTAACAGTAACAGAATATGTATCAGAATCGTTAACTGAAATAGTTTGAGAAGTTTGTCCTGTACTCCAAAGGTATGTACATTCTGACGGAATTGCACCATTCACATTGGCACTTAATTGTACAGGACCAGTACAAACATCTCCATCTGTAGTAATATTAACGCTGATATTTCCTTCGTCATAAACATTTATGCATAAAACAGTATCAACACATCCTTCGCCATCGCTTACGGTTACGCAGTATTCACCTTCTTGTAAGTCTGAAATTGAAGAAGTTGTTGCACCTGTACTCCACTGGTATGTGGGATTACCTGTACAGGATTCAATTACTGAAATAGAAGCAGAGCCGCCAATTCCACAAATTGCATTTGTTGCATTTATGTTTGCTAAAATTGCATCTGGGGGGTCAATAAAAGGAGCTTCAAAGCCAAAAATGCAAAGTGAATTACCTTGTAGCATACTATATCCGTCCATTGCTAATACATATTGACCTGGTGGTAGGTTTTCGGTAAAGGTAACAAGTCCTGTTCCATTGGCACAACCCATATATGTTGAGCCGGAACCTCCAATACCTGAACAATTTGAACCGTTCCATTGATATATTGCAAATTGTATTTCTGGATTTCCTGTACTACCATTTGACCAGCATTCTCCATTCTCTGCTGTAATTACATAGGGTTGTTCGTCGTCTGGTTCTACTGTAAAATGATAGAAAATTGAATTATCTGTTGATGTCCAACCACATGCACTCGGAGCAGTAATATCTCCACCTGTCGAAAGGATATTGCAACCACCTGTGCCTAATTCTGCAGGAGTATCACAGTCGTCTTCGGGAAGCTCTGTTATAACAGAAGCTGCAATAAATAAGCTTTGAGCGTTGTTGTTTGCGTCCCAAACTCTCATATATATTGTTTCGCCTGGTATTAACCCACTAAAAGTTTCCCAGCGTATTTCACCATTTTGCATAAACCCGCCACCATCTGCTTCAAAGCAATCAAGTAGAGTTAAATTATTGCAATCTCCTCTATAAATAGCCATTGCAGGTTCAGAACTGCTCATAAACATTGGAATATAATTTGAATTAAATGCATGAAATGATAATGTATTTATCCCTGCAGGTACATTAAATTTATACCAAACATCTTTTGTTGTTCCTGAAAAACTACCACATGGTGGTAAAGGAGTTGTGCTTGAGTTTGTAGCACCATTTAGACTTATGGATTGAAGTACCATGTCGCCACATGTAGAGTAATTTTGAAAATTAAGATGTACTGCATTAGTACATTCGTCTTGTGCAAGCGTAAAGATTGAAATTGCTGATAGAGCTGCTGTCAAAAAAAAGTTCTTAATTATATTCATGTTTTTAATTTTAATACATTTAAAGAATATACAATATTACAAAAACTTAATTTATTACAAAAAATAAACTAAGCTAAAATGATAGACAGTATGATTATTAAATTAGTTGTCTATATCAAAAAAAAAATATCCGCAGTCTGCGGATATTTTTTTTTTGATACTATTTTTCTCTCATTAAATGCAATGGACCTTGTTCATCATACTCATTTTCATCAATACCAATTGCTTTTATAATATAGTAATAAACACCGGGGCTTGCATCGCTACCACCGGATAGTTTACCATCCCATCCTGCTTCCATATCTTGCCAATTTTCCCAAGTATAAACTTCTCGTCCCCAACGATTTACTATTACTCCTTTAAATTCTTTAAGAGTTTTAGCCTTTACTTGGAAATAGTCATTAATTCCGTCTCCGTTAGGAGTAAAGATATTAGGGATTTCGAGATCACTTTGGTCGTCAACCGGTATGCAGAAATCTATATAAGCGGTATCTCGACATTCCGGCAGGTCTCTATTCATAACGATAAGGAATGGGTTGAAGCAACCTGCTGTAGCATATGTGTGGCTTACTAGCTCGTCGCAAGAGTTTAATCTTTCGTCGTCTCCGAAATGCCATTCGCAACGTTTCCTAACTTCGTCGTAGTCGGAATTGTTAACAAACCAAACTTCAGAATTTTCTGGAGCCACCAGCGCAGTAAGATCCACATCGACAGCTACTTCAAAGCTAGCCTCTATCATCCCAATATAATCAATGTTTATTTCGAGAGTGTCGTAACAATATCCTGATCCAAAGTTACTTACATAGTAGCTGAAATAATCCATATTAAAAGTTGTATAAACCGTTGCAGCATAATATTCTCCAGCAGGTATATTATATTGTACGCTATCGTAAACATGGTTAGGGGTAATACCCACTTCTTCGGGGTTCAACCATTCGAAAGAATTAGCAATTGTATCTTGCGAGAATCTAACACCTCCTTTGCCGAGAGCACAAGTGTCGGGGAATATTGTAAGCATATATTCCGGTACTTGCGGTTCGTACACGGTATCGCGATAGATATTACTTTCGCAACCTCTTGAGCCTTTAACAACAAGGCTTACAAAATGAGCAGTATCGGTAGTATTAATCCAACTTACATAATGTTTGTAGTCGCCGTCAATATCGTTTGCTGCAGCGATACTATCGATATGTGCTCCTTCGAATACCCAGTTGTATTGTGGCAGCGAATCTTCAAGAGCAATAAACGAAGCCCATTCGCCATAGCATTTAGGCGGTCTGATTACAAAATCAGCTTTTGGTACTCTGGCAAATACTACTTTAACAGTATCGCTATCGGTACATCCGTTGCTATTATCTTCTGTCCAAACAAGATTATAAAAATAGTTATTTGGGTTATCGTCAGAAAGAACATTTGTACAAACTTGAGAGTTTGGATCGTTAGAATCGTCGAAATTAATATTTACAGAAGATAAGTTAGACCATGTTCCAACACCTACCGATGGTTCAGCGTCAAGATAGCCACAATATCCACAGAATAGAGTATCAAGTCCGGCATTAGCTTCGGGTACTTGAATGAATCTAATATTTAAAGGGCCTGCAGTATCCATACAGAATCCCGGTTCGGCGGTTTCGGGTCCAGTTTTTTCTATCCAGTAGAAATCTTTGTATCCGTAAGTTGTAACACAAACCGTATCGGGGTTTGTTTGGGTTTCTTCATCATAGTTAGCGTTAGGTTCGTCAGGTGACCACCAGAATCCGTCAATTCCTGTACCTGGATTTCCTGCTTGTAATCTTCTAAAACAATAACCACATGCAGTAGAGTCGGCAGTGTCTGTTAATATTTCAGGAGTAGGTTCTCTCCAGAATGTTACAAGAACGGTATCACGTGCTTCGCATTGTTGGTTTGCTTCTTGCCAGATAAATTTGCGTGTTTCATAGATTGATGAACATACTTCCGCATTAGGATATTGTGGGTTTGGTTCAAAAGTAACACCAGGTATTGGTTGCCAGTTGCCGGAGAAACCTGCGCTAGTACAATTAAGCTGAGTGCAAGGACCACATACGTCAAAGTCTTCACCTGCATCAATTACCGGAATTTCTATAAATGTAATTGATACCGTATCGGTTGAATAACAACTTGGTCGTACAGAGTTAGATTCTCGCCAAACAAACTCATAAGTTCCAGGTTCTCCAACAGTAACTAAAGTTTGTGCAGAATCTTGATAATGTATATTAACAGAGTTTGTATTAGGTCCTGAATGTGTTGTCCACCATCCTGATGGTTCGTAACTTTCGGTTGCAGGAATGCTCCAGAAAGCTTCTAACTCGGTCATTAAACCGCAAACTTCTTGGTCTAATCCTGCATTTGCATTAGGATGTTGGTAAAAAGTAACATACATAGTATCCATATCAATACAATTAGTAGTATTCATCATAAACCAAATAAATGTAACTTCTACATAAGCAGAATCTCCATAGCTGGCTAATGAATCAATAGTAACAGTAGCAAATGGGTCTGTTTCATCGTCGAATAATTCTGCTTCGGGAGATACCGGAAGAATATCTTTACCAGCCCAAAAACCATTTGCCCAACCTGTGCCTGTAGTATCAGCAGAAAAAGTGAACTGATTGCCACATGCTTGTCCTTGATTATCTGTACCTACATTTGCCGATGGTTCTTCAACAAAAACTACTTCAATACTAGCAGAACCAAAACATTGAATTCCTTCGTGTTGTTTCATTTCTTCCCATTCAAAAATGATAGTATCTGCATGATTTTCGTATGCAGAAACAACTACAGTAGCAGAAGGATCTGTATCTGATGTTCCACCTACAAATGATGGGAATACTTGAACTCCATTGTTGTATGCACGCCATTGACCTTGACCAATAACATTATCAACATGCAGATTATATGTTACACCACAAACTGTATCTGTTTGTAAACTGATGTTTGGTTGTGGTTCTTGTAAAAATGTTACAGTAACGTTGTCTTCGTCGTAACATTCGGCATTATTTTCTCTCCATTTAAAAACATATGTTCCAAATTGATTAACACATACTTCTGCATTAGGATCGGTTGAAGAACTAAATGTTCCTCCGGCTCCCGACCACACGCCTGTTGTTCCACTCATGCTATATACAGCTTCGAGGTTTGTACAATATCCACAAACGGTTTGATTAGTTCCTGCATAAGCATTTGGTGTGCCTAAAAAGTGAATTGTTACATCATCTGTCCCCGAGCAATAGCCATTAGACAATGTCCAAGTAAATGTAACATCGTTAAAGTCATTTACCATTACACACATTTCGTTATCAGACGTGCTTCCACCTCCTGTTGGGACAAAAAAATGATCTGCTGTCCAACTTCCGGTTATAGAGCCTGAAGGCTCATTCGCTTCTAAGCAATATGTTAATCCACACTTATTTGCTTCATCTGTAAAAATAGTAGCTGTAGGGGTAGTATGCCAAACTATTGGTTTACCGATAGACTGACTATAACATATTTCAGTATGGTCAACATGTCCTCCAACTTCATTACCTGCAATAGCAGAAATATAATATGTAGTTTCAAAGTCAGCTCCTCCGGGAATATCGTTTTGGCAAAAGTCGGTTGTAGGTTTTACTGCGTAGATTGTAGGTGGATACTGACCATTGTGGATAATGAATTCAAGAATATCATCTCCGTCAAAAATATGATTGCCGTTGTGTAGATTATTTCCGGTACATTCTCCATCGCATAGGTGTAAAGGTTGTAAATTTACCATAGTTCCGGCATAGGTTTCGCAATCACAAGCATAAAATCCATTTAGAACATGTTCAGAGCAGTTATGTACATCAGAAACCGTAATATTATAGATAGTTTCGTTATCAAATTCCTGATTAAATGTTCCGGTAAATGTACCACTACCATCGTTCCAAACAGCATAAAATTCGGCAGGATTACCTTGCGAACCTGTAACATCGAAAGAAACAGTATATGCAGTATTTGTAGAATTACACTCTGTAATTGGTGGTGTTATATTTATGATATCATAAACTGTAATAGTTATATTATCTTGGTCGCTACAAGGACCATCTATTGTATATGTAACTTCATGATCGCCTGGTGTTACATTACCAGGTATAAATAAATCGCCATCTATTGCATTAGGGGTTGTCGATGTCCATACACCTCCACCGTCTTCAGCTGTGAGCTGATAAGGAGGAGCATTATAACAAAGAGGGTCAACAGCATCAATAGTTGCATCAGCCGGAAGTGTTTCAAAATATTCTGTTGCAGAAGCAGCACAAGTAGGATTACCTTGTACATCAATGGTTTCATATACGGTTAGTACATATTGTGTAGATTGCTGTGGAAAATTTTCTGTGCCGGATACAATAGTAACAGGGTTTGCAGTTGTATCCCAACCGGGTAAAGCATCACATGTCCATAAAATATTGTCATCGTCAATTGAAGAGGTAACTTCGTACTGTCCGGCAGGTTCTCCGGGAGGTACTACATATAAGGATGCACTAGTGGCATCGCATGAGTTATCGTTTATTGCAGAACTTATGGACCCTGAATTATATGTAAACAATGCTTCTCCGCAATCAGTATCTCCAATAAAAGTTATTGTAGCTTGAGTTAATGTGCCGTAATCTATATATTCGCAATCATATATTTGAACACTCCATCCAGGATCAGAAGCATTGGCTCCATAAATAGTACTCCATGGGCCTACTGAAGCATAAGTTCCTGATAAAGGTGTTGGCATATCGCAAACACAAGGTGTGTATGTTGGGTTACCTGCAGGGAGTTCCGGACCACCGGGTGCAACATGAGTAGTAAAACAAAAGTTTGATACATTATCGCCACTATTACAAACAGTATTTTCATCACTTGGGTCGCTACATCCCAATGTTGACCAAGGTATTCCTGTCCAACTGCCTTGTGCCGCATTTGGTCCCCAATCAGAGGCTGAAGGGCATAATTGCACAACTCCATCATCTCCTGGTTCGGTTAGTTGTTGTCCCGGAGCTTTTAGGTAGAAACCAATATCAGAAACATAAGTGTGTGTTGCCCAAAAACAAACTTTTATATAAGTATTTTCGTCGATTACAAAATTAGAGCTTGGAGGGTCAACTATTGTAAATGTATTGTCAAGGGCTTCGTAAGAACCTGATAAAGTAAAAGTTTCACATCCAGCAGGTATATCATCTATTTCTACAAAAGTTTGATTTACCCATACCCATGCTCTATAGCAGGTTGTTGTGCCTCCACATGTTACCTGTGCCATATAGCAACCTGAGTCTAAATTTGTAATAACCTGACTTGTTTGACCAATGGGCGAAAAGCTTAACCCATCAAATTTATACCAGTTTACGGTACAACCCGGAGCATTAACTTGTAACTCACCAATATTTGACTCTTCTTGATTGCCACAGAAAACATAAACTAAATCGTTTTGTCCACCGCTTGATATAAAACCTGAACTGTATTCAGTAGGAAAAGAAGCAGAAGCATTTGGTGCTGTAATTTGAGCTTTTAATACACCTGTGAAAACAAATGCTAAAACCAAAAATAATGTGATGGCTCTTGTTGACATATCTTAAGTTATTATTTGTTAATTGTATAAAATTTATCTGTACTAATGAATTCTCCGTCAATTAAAACATATTTTACTCCCATTTTATAAAGAACTTGTCTGAAAGTAGAAATGTAATTTTCAGGATTCATTATTACATAGCACGATCTTTCATTAGCAATATTCTCTGATTTACTGCGAATTCCAAATTTAACAACATTCGATAATTCATTTACTGCAATATGTGCAGGCTTAGAACTTTCGCTTTCCAGTATGTTGCATAAAAACATATTTCGAACTTCGATATTTCCGTCTTTCTCAACAAATATCTCGTCTTCGTTTGTAAATTTAACATATCTTTCTTTGATTTGCTGCGATTGGCTAAATACGCTAGTGTTAAAAATTATTAAAACTAATGAAGTTAGAAGGATACTATAATTTTTCATGTTTAAAGTTATTTTAAAATTAATATACAAGTTTAATAAAAATTATGAATTAAATAAAACTTAATTTCTGTTAATAGACAGACTAAAGGTGGTTTTAGTTGTCTGAATTATTTTTAATATAAAAGTTTTTCTCAATTAATAAGTTCACAATTATATTATCATTAGATATTAGTTAATAATTTAACCCGTTATGTATTTGTGATATTTTCTTACTCTGTTAAAATTAAATAATATAACTATACATACACGTTTTTGTCATGATTTTTCAAAAAAAAATCACGCCAAAAACCTTAAATTACTTACCACTAAATTACATGTTGTTCTTTATGTTCAAGGAGTTTATTTTAGTATTTTTCTATGTTAATAGAAACTAATATTGTATCATTTTAATCAAGATAATAACAACTCTGTGTAATGGGCTGTAAATCACTGTGTAAAGCTTTTGATAATAAATACAGAAATATGTGTAGTATTTTTATTGAGTAGATTATTTTTGCTTAAAATTATTTTTGCTGTGAATTATTTAAATAATCTAAATACGAATCAACGCGAAGCCGTTGAATACATTTCAGGTCCCAGTTTAATTATTGCCGGAGCAGGTTCGGGAAAAACAAGAGTATTGACATATAAAATTGCATATCTATTAAGTGTGGGTTATTCTCCTACATCATTACTGGCTCTTACATTTACCAACAAGGCTGCAAATGAAATGAAAGAGAGAATTGCAAGTTTGGTAGGCTATGAAAAGGCTAAAGGCTTATGGATGGGAACATTTCATTCTGTATTTTCAAAAATATTACGATTCGAAGCAGAAAAAATAGATTATACGCAAAAATTTACAATTTACGATGCCACTGATGCCAAAAATCTCACAAAATCTATAATAAAAGAAATGGATCTTGACGAAGAGAACTATAAACCTGCTCCCATTTATGGAAGAATATCTATGGCAAAGAATAACCTTATCACAGTGGATGCTTATAGCCAAAACGAGAGGCTTATTTTAGATGATATGCATGCAAAACGTCCCGAATTTAAAAACATTTATGCAAAGTATTGCCAAAGATGTAAACAATCGAATGTTATGGATTTTGACGATTTGTTATTAAATGTAAATCTTCTGTTTAAAAGGCATCCGGATATTCAAAAAAAATATAGCGAAAAATTTAAATTTATTTTAGTGGATGAGTATCAGGATACAAACTATGCCCAGTATTTAATCGTAAAAAAATTGTCCGAAAATCATCGTATGTTAAGTGTGGTTGGTGATGATGCTCAAAGTATATACTCCTTTAGAGGTGCAAAAATTGAAAATATTTTAAATTTTAAAAATGATTATCCAGACTATAAATTATTTAGATTAGAGCAAAACTATAGGTCAACAAAAACTATTGTGGATGCTGCAAATTCTATTATTACGCATAATCGTAGTCAGATTAAGAAAAATGTTTTTTCTAAAAATGAGCAGGGCGAAAAAATAAAAATTGAAAAGCTATTAACCGATAATGAAGAAGGCTTTTTTGTTGCCAGAAGTATTAGCGAAATGAAAAACAAATTGCATGATACATATTCCGATTATGCTATTTTGTATCGTACTAATTCACAATCGAGAATACTCGAAGAATCGCTTCGTAGAATGAATATGCCGTATCAAGTTTATGGAGGGCAATCTTTTTATAATCGTAAAGAAGTGAAAGATTTAATTGCATATCTCAGATTAGCAATTAATCCTATAGATGAAGAAGCATTAAGACGCGTAATAAATTATCCCTCTCGTAAAATTGGCGATACAACACTTAAAAAGCTATTTGCTTTTTCTGATAGAAATAATATTTCGGTGTGGAAAATAATTAACCACCCAATGCAATATCCTATTGATATAAATTCGGGGACTGCATCCAGATTAAAGGCTTTTGCCGAATTGGTTTTAAGCCTTATGAAAGAAACAGACCAACTTAATGCAACCGATTTTATCGAATTTACTTACACTCAAAGCGGTTTAAAACTAGAGCTCGAAAAAGATAAAACACCACAAGGAGTAAGCAGAATTGAGAACGTTCAGGAACTTGTAAGTGCAGCTCAGGCGTATGTAGAGCTAAAATTTGAAGAGAATCCCGAACATGTTGTTAGCATTGAAGAATATCTCGAAAATGTTGCCTTGCTTTCAGATTTAGACAAAGCTGACGATGACGATAATGACAAAATTACACTTATGACAATACATTCGGCAAAGGGATTAGAATTTAAAAATGTATTTGTTACAGGTCTTGAAGAAAACTTATTCCCGGGAGCATTAAGCATTGATAATCCAAAAGAACTCGAAGAAGAAAGACGTTTGTTCTATGTTGCAATAACAAGAGCAAAACTTAATTTAATACTAAGCTACTGTTCCTCTAGGTTTAAATATGGGTCTATTACTAACCCAAAACCCAGTAGGTTTTTAAATGAGATTGATGATAAATTCATTTCTTGGCCTGAGTACGATAAATTTATTAAAGCATCAGATTTTAATGATGATGGTGATGTAATAGAAAAATCGATTAGTAGAAAGATATTTTTAAAGAAATCTCCCATTAAAAGGAATGAAGCGTTAAATTCGCAAAATAATTCTAATTTTGACGATTTGGAGGAATTGCCACAAGAATTAATTATACCCGGAGTACATGTGCTTCATAAATTATATGGTAAAGGAAAAGTTCTTAAACTTGAAAATGTTAGCGGCAATAAAATGGCAATTGTTTTCTTCGAAAATTCAGGACAGAAAAAAATGATGCTTAAATTTGCACGATTTAGAAAGTTTGAATAAAATCTTTTGTATTAAACACTTAAAAGATGTTACTTTGTAACAAGCCTAATAAATATTTTTATGGATTATAATACACAACGAAAAAAACTCGTTTTCCCCGAATACGGAAGACATATACACAAATTGGTTGATTTGTGTATGGAGATTGAAGATAAAGAAGAACGAACCCGAAATGCTCACGCAATTGTAGCTATTATGGGAAGTACACATCCTCATTTGAGAGATGTTCCCGAATTTAAACATAAATTGTGGAACCATTTGGCAATTATGACAGACTTTAAACTAGACATTGACTGGCCCTATGATTTGCCTAATAAAGAGGAGATTAATCAACCTCCCGAAAAGGTTCCATATAGTTACGAAAAGATGAAATTTAAGCATTATGGATACAATTTGGAACAAATGCTTAATAAAGTTAATGAATTGGAAACAGAAGAAGAAAAAGAAGCATTAATTTCATTGTTGGCAAATCATATGAAAAAACTTGTTGTTACATACAAGAAAGAACATGTTGATGACCAAGTGATTTTTAGTGATATTAAGAAAATTACAAATAACACAGTTAAAGTTAAAGATGGTTTAGTGCTTAACAATGGTTGGGATATGAATGCTAATTTGAATTCATCTACACGCACTTCAAAAAAGAAAAGAAGTAATCGGAAACGAAATAATTGATAAATGAATAGCTTTAAAATAGAAGGAGGTTTTAGGCTAAGAGGTGAAATATACCCTCAAGGCGCAAAAAATGAAGCTTTACAGGTTATTTGTGCTACACTTCTTACCAGCCAAGAAGTTATAATTGATAATGTTCCGAACATTAGAGACGTAAATAATCTAATTGATTTACTTACATCTTTTGGAGTAGAAACTAGTAATCTTGGAGGTAATTCATGGAAATTTAAAGCAGAAAATCTTAATTTGGATTATTTACAAACCGAAAAATTTTTAAAATCAGGAGCATCTTTACGGGGGTCGATAATGATTATGGGTCCACTTTTAGCAAGGTTTGGAACCGTATGTATGCCAAAACCCGGTGGCGACAAAATTGGTCGCCGCAGATTAGATACTCACTTTTTTGGGTTTGAAAAACTTGGGGCAAATTTCGATTACGAATATAGTAAGAACTTCTACAGGCTTTTCTCAAAAGGACTCAAAGGCGCTTATATGCACTTAGACGAGGCTTCTGTAACCGGTACCGCAAATATTATTATGGCAGCAGCGTTAGCCGAGGGGCTTACTACTATTTATAATGCAGCTTGTGAACCATATATCCAGCAGTTATGTAAAATGCTGAATGCAATGGGTGCAAAAATTCAAGGTATTGGCTCTAACCTTTTAAATATACAAGGTGTAACTAAATTGTCGGGAACAAAACATCGAATATTGCCAGATATGATTGAAATTGGTAGTTTTATCGGAATGGCTGCCATGACTCACTCCGAGATTACAATTAAAAATGTACAATACGATATGCTCGGTATTATTCCTCAACAATTTAAAAGATTAGGAATAAAATTTGAAAGAATACAAGACGATATTTTTATCCCTGAACAAGAACATTATCAAATAGAAACTTTTATTGATGGCTCTATTATGACAATTTCAGATGCTATTTGGCCAGGACTTACTCCCGACTTGTTAAGTGTCTTTCTTGTTGTAGCAACTCAAGCTAAAGGCTCAGTTCTTATTCATCAGAAAATGTTTGAAAGTAGATTGTTTTTTGTTGATAAACTTATTGATATGGGAGCACAGATAATACTTTGCGACCCGCATAGAGCAACTGTAATTGGACTTGACCATAAAATCAATCTAAGAGGAATACAAATGTCTTCTCCCGATATTAGAGCAGGTATGGCGCTTTTAATTGCTGCAATGTCGGCAAAAGGAACGAGTGTTATTCATAATATCGAACAAATTGATAGAGGATATCAAGAAATTGACACTAGATTAAACAAATTGGGAGCACAAATATTAAGACAGTAAACAATATATAAATTATAATGTTTATGTAATAGTTTTAAATCAAAGTATATATTTATGAAAACACTTGTATTGTTAGTGTCAGTAATGTTCTATTTTTCGATTTTATTGGCTCAACCCGAAGTTAAAACAGGAACTGGAATCGGTGATTTAGCACCCGAAATAGAATTAAAAACTCCCGAAGGTGAAACTGTTAAGCTGTCGTCTTTAAGAGGCAAACTTGTTTTAATTGACTTTTGGGCTTCATGGTGTGGACCTTGTCGTCGCGAAAATCCTCTCGTTTTAAAAGCATACAAAGAGTATAAGGATAAAAATTTCTCGATTGGGAAAGGTTTTTCTATTTATGGGGTATCTCTAGATAAAAGTAGAGAACAATGGATTGCCGGAATAAATAAAGACAGTTTAATATGGACAAATGTAAGCGATTTGCAATATTGGAATTCTTCGCCTGTTAAAGAATATGGTGTTAGAAGTATTCCTGCAAATTTTTTGATTGATAAAGACGGAGTAATAATTGCTAAGAACTTAAGAGGTACAAGATTAGAGGAAACATTAAAGAAATATGTGATACTTGACCCGCTTGTTGAGCTAAATAAAAATCTTGAAAAATTAAACAAATCTTTTCAAAATGTAAAAGATTCTCCTGATTATATGGAACAAGAAAAATTATTGAAAAAAATTGAAAAGAAATTATTTGCAATAGAAAAAAGCATTAATGCCATTAAGTCAAAAAATGATTTATAAATTTTTATTGCCTGCCATTTTGACTATTAAAATCATTTGGCAAACACTTTGAGAATAGCAAGGCAAAAATATTTCAGATATGGCTAAAGAAAAAGATAATAAAAATACAAAGGGAAAAATTACTCTTGATGATATTGAAAAAATACAAGATGATAAAAATAAGGATATCAACACCGATAAGCAAGAAGAAGTTTTAGATGATGAGCAGGTAGAAGATAAGAAAGACTCAAAGAAAAAGTCGAGCAAGAAATCTAAGAAATCAAAGTCTGATGAGCTTGAAATTCTTAAACAAGAATTAGGTGAAATGAAAGATAAATATCTTAGATTGAGTGCTGAATTTGATAATTACAGAAAACGCACACTAAAAGAGCGTATTGAATTGAGCAAAATGGCAGGCGAGAATATTCTTTCCCAAATTTTGCCTGTATTAGACGATTTAGACAGAGCTAATGAGCATATTAAGTCTGCCAAAACAGTGGATGGAGTGCGTGAAGGTTTGGAACTGATATTTAATAAGTTAAAAGAGTTTATGAAACAGCAGGGAATAAAGGAAATTGATGCTAAAGGTAATGATTTTGACACTGATTTGCACGAAGCAGTTACAAAATTCCCTGTTCCCGAAAAATCTCTTAAAGGTAAAGTAATTGATGTAGTACAAAAGGGATATGTACTTAATGATAAGGTAATTAGGTATGCAAAAGTTGTGGTAGGAGAATAAATATGGCAAAACGTGATTTTTACGAGATACTAGGAGTAGATAAAAACGCTACTAAGGAAGAAATTAAAAAAGCTTACCGAAAAAAAGCTATTCAATATCATCCCGACAAAAATCCCGATAATAAGGAAGCCGAAGATAAATTTAAGGAAGCGGCTGAAGCTTACGAGGTTTTAAGTAACGATGACAAACGTCGTCGTTATGACCAATTTGGACATGATGGAGTAAGAGGAAACGGTGGATTTAGTGGGGGAGGTATGAGTATGGACGATATATTTTCCCAGTTTGGTGATATTTTTGGTGATGCTTTTGGTGGTGGTTTTAGTAGCTTTTTTGGTGGTGGAAGACGTAGTACACACCGACAAGTTAATAGAGGAACAAATATTAGAGTAAAAGTTAAACTAAGTCTTGAAGAGATTGCTAAGGGTGTTACTAAAAAGATTAAAGTAAAAAAATATGTAACTTGTAAAGCTTGTAATGGTACAGGCGAAAAAAATGGTAATTCGAGCCGTATATGCCCAACTTGTAATGGTTCGGGAGTTGAAACAAGAGTTACTCAAACTATACTCGGACACATGCAATCAACAACTACTTGTAGTACTTGTAATGGCGAAGGAAAAATTATACAACAAAAATGTACTACTTGCTATGGCGAAGGTTTGGTTCAAGATGAAGAAATTATAGAAATAAAAATTCCTCCGGGAGTTTCTGATGGAGTGCAATTAGCAGTTTCAGGAAAAGGAAATGCTGCCAGAAGAGGTGGAATTAATGGAGACCTCTTAGTGCTTATCGAAGAATTGGAACATCCGGAGTTTATTAGAGATGGTAACGATATTTTATATAATCTTTTTCTTAGTGTGCCTGATGCAATTTTGGGTACACCTGTTGAAGTGCCAACACTCGAAGGAAAAGTGAAAATTAAAATTGAACCCGGTACGCAATCAGGAAAAATTGTTAGACTTAGAGGTAAAGGATTGCCAGAATTGCAAGGCTATGGTAAAGGCGATTTGCTCGTGAGAATAAATGTTTATATTCCTAAAGATGTTTCGCGTGAGGATAAAAAATTAATCGAAAAGCTTTCAGAATCTCCCGAGTTCAAGCCTTCATCTCATAAGGATAAAAGTTTTTTCGATAAATTTAAAGGAATTTTTGTTTAATAATTACATTCGCTCAGGCATTTCTATACCTAAGATTCCCATTCCATGTTCAAGTATCCTTTTTACTTGTAAAATAAGCAATAATCTAAATTGAAGTATTTTATTGTCTTTTTCTTTAAGTATGCTGTATTCTTGGTAGTATTGGTTAAATTCACGAGATAAATCATAACAATAATTAGCAATCATACCCGGGTCTAAAATACTAGCTGCCTCTATTATTATTTCATCGTATCTTTGTAATAAACGTAATATTTCAACTTCCTTTTTTAGCAATCTGGTTTCATCAGATGCTTTACCGTTAAATTTTATATTCAATTTTGAGGCATTCCTTAGTACAGAATTAATTCTAGCATTTGTGTATTGAATAAAAGGACCTGTATTGCCATTAAAGTCTATCGATTCTGTAGGATTAAATAACATTGTACGTTTAGGATCTACTTTAAGGATAAAATACTTAAGCGCACCTAAGGCTATTCTATTTATTATGTGTAATTTTTCACTTTCGTTTAAATCTTCTAATTTACCATTTTCTTTTGCCATATTCTCAGCAGTAGTAAGCATATCTGCAATAAGGTCGTCTGCATCAACTACTTTTCCTTCGCGTGATTTCATTTTGCCTTCGGGCAATTCAACCATGCCGTATGATAAATGCATAACTTTGTCGTACCATTTGTATCCCATTTTTTTCAAAATGAGTGATAATACCTGAAAGTGATATCTTTGTTCGTTACCTACAACGTATATTATACTATCGGGCGAAAATTC
>Ga0265295_1005729_pt1 | contig 15580 bp, 11 predicted proteins | sample Munlansysbiofilm_FD_192503 | JGI IMG/M metagenome (GOLD analysis project Ga0265295, IMG submission 192503) | Leachate microbial communities from a municipal landfill in Southern Ontario, Canada - Methane capture system biofilm | ecosystem: Engineered > Solid waste > Landfill > Unclassified ... | reverse complement strand
TGGGTCCTCTGAATTACCTACTCCTGGTGATAGCAGCAATTATTCTGGTTTTGGGGTATTTTGTAATGTCTCTGAACGAAATTACCATTTCGCCCGTGCTGCTGCTGCTGGCGTATGTGGTGATCATTCCCATTGCGCTGCTCATCCCGGGGAAAAAGAAAGACTAAATGCCCCTCTTATCCGATTCAGCCCTGGCTCAGCTAAGCAAATTGCAACTTACAGCCAAGCAGATAGTTGAAGGCTTTTTGGTGGGCTTGCACAAGTCCCCATACCATGGTTTCAGTGTGGAGTTTGCCGATCACAGGCAATACAATCCCGGCGAATCCTTGCGTAATGTGGATTGGAAGATTGTCGCCAAAACCGAGCGCTACTATGTAAAGCGTTATGAGGAAGAAACCAATTTGCGCGGCTATATCCTCCTCGATCATAGCAAATCCATGTTCTATGCCTCCGGATCCAAGACCAAGATCGACTATGCAAAAGAGCTTGCAGCATCCTTGGCCTGGTTGATGATTGGTCAGAAGGATGCCGCTGGTTTGATCTGTTTCAACAACCGGATTACCTCCACTTTACCACCAAAAGCTTATCGATCATATACTGCACAGATCTTTAAAGCCCTGCTTGAACTAAAGGCCGAAGATAAGACGGATATCCTGACCCCACTGCATAAGATCGCCGAAGGATTGAAGAAACGCGGGCTGATTATCCTGATCTCGGATCTGATGGAAGAACCGGAGAAGATTCTTGCCGCCTTAAAACACTTCCGCAGTCATCGTCATGAAGTGCTGGTGTTTCACCTGTTTGATCCGCAGGAAGCTGAGTTTGAGTTCAAAAGAGAAACCGAATTCATCGATAGTGAAAGCGGAGAGAAGATAATCGTGAATCCCTGGCAGATCCGTCGGGAATACCGGGAATACTACAGCACTTTTTATCAGGATTTGAAGAATGCCTGCCACCAATATCAGATCGAGTACAATCCTGTAAGCATCGACGAACCCATAGACAAGCTCTTGCTAAGGTATCTGATCAAGCGCAAGAAGGGACTTTAAGTGCGAATTATTGAGGATAGCCAGGTTCTAGAAGCTCTTAGCTCTGCGATCCAAAAGATCACCTATCACTGTGATCCGAGGATTACCGAGCAGATCGGGAGAGCTCTGGAGCAAGATCCCGATGAATATGCCCGGGATGTGTATCAGGCAATTCTGCAGAATCATCAAATTTCCGCCACTGATCAGATCCCGCTGTGCCAGGATACCGGCAGCACAGTGATCTTTGCCGAGCTTGGCAACGAAGTGCTGATCTGCGGAAACACCTTGCAAGAGATTGCTGATCAGGCAGCCGCTCAAGCCGCCCAGAGCTGTCCACTGCGCGCCAGTATTGTCAGCGATCCCTTGTTTAAGCGTATCAACAGCACCAATAACAGTCCGGCAATTCTACATATCCAGCAGGTGAGAGGGGATAGACTTAAGCTTTGCGTTACGCAGAAAGGTGGGGGAGCCGAAAACATGAGTTTCCTGACCATGTTCACACCTGCCACGCCGCTGGAGGACATTAGAGAAAGCATCATCCAGAGCATCATCGACACCGGATCAAGAGCTTGTCCGCCACTGGTGATCGGCATTGGCATTGGGGGTAACTTTGAACGATGCGCAGTTTTGGCTAAACGTGCTTTACTTGAAGAGCTGGGGCGAGCCAATCCAATCGCAGAGTATGCGGATTTGGAGAGAGACATTTTGCAGGAACTTAATTCCAGGGGTTGTGGCGCTCAGGGCATGGGAGGAATATTAACCGCCATCGCAGTACATATTCTGCAAGAGCCCTGCCACATTGCCAGTCTGCCGATTGCCGTAAATATTCAATGTCACGTGCACCGGCATATCGAAGTGGAGCTCTGAGCATGCGGCAGATATCCCTGAACTTGCCTTTAGACGATAGACAAATCTCTGACCTGGCAATGGGAGATAAGATCCTCCTGAGTGGTGAAATCTACAGTGCCCGCGACCAGGCCCATAAGAGGCTGATTCAGATACTGAACAATCACCAACCTATGCCCATAGATTTGGCAAAAACTGCTATCTTCTATTGTGGGCCAAGTCCCAGACGACCAGGGCAGATCTGTGGAGCAATCGGACCGACCACCAGCTACCGCATGGATGCTTTAACCGAGCCACTCTTGCATGAGGGTTTGAAGGTAATGATCGGGAAAGGGGAGCGCAGTCCGGAGATCGGGAAGTTGATCAGGGAATATGGAGCGGTATATCTGACGACCTTTGGAGGAATCTCGGCTGTACTGAGTCGCTGTATTGTTTCATGTGAAACATTCCTCTGGCCTGAACTGGGTGCGGAAGCGGTTTATCGCATGGTTGTGGATAAGCTACCTTGTTATGTGGCAATTAAATAGCGTACTTTATTCCGCTCTGTTGCCCGGTTTGATTTAAGCCCAGAATAATGATTCTCCGATCTCTAGCCCCTTGGTTCACCCCTATTTCAGCACTACATCACCCCATGATTCGCCCATGCCATGTGGAAATTATGGGGTGATGTAGTGCTGAACATAGCTTGAACCGGGGAGGAAGGAGAAGGTTTTGGTGAAGGGTGAATGGTGAACAGTGAACGGTGAACGGTGAACAGTGAACGGTGAAGGGTGATGCATGAAAGCTGCTTGAACTCCAATCCTTCGGATAGAAGTCCAAGGGAGCCCCATACAATATTGGGTGGTGGGCTGGGCATGGATTATGTCATTTCATACTAAACACGATGTGCGTCACTCAATTGCTGTGTTTTCTTTATGAGCTATATTAGACCGTTGAATAATCAATGTCACTGGCTGCAGAGCTTGTGCGATGACTCAAAACCGTGGTATTGTCCCTCTAGTCCCATCGGGACCTTAGTTTAGATAGACAGGGGATAGGATTGCAGACGTCTCGTCTGCAAAAGCAGCGAAGCTGCTTACAGTTACGAAACTACGTTCCGTCGACACGAGACGTGTCGAATCCTATGGCTTTCATGTAAAATACCGTCCCGCTGGGACTTATCTCTGAGATCATGCTGCTGCATACCTGCAAGAATCGCTTAACAGGGAATTCTACAGAGACAGAATGTCCAAAGTCCAAAGGATTCAACACGTCTCGCTTCGAAAATGATCACCGGCACTGGCATGGATATTCAGTGACAATTACATCGATACTCTTTTCGGAAACGCCGAATACAAGCTTGCCATCCTGAGGTCTGCGTTTTTCAGCAATATCCAGGTCAGACATTATCTTGATGCGGGAAATGATCTCTTCTTTCTGCGCATAGGGCAGATGCTCAACATCTTTCAGAACTCCGTCAATGCGGTACCTCACCCGAAAAGCATCCTCAAACAAATCAAAATGTATATCACTGACCCCGGTGGATACCGCCGAGGTCAGTAAGTGATTAACCTTCTGGACTACGTGGATGCGGGTAATCACCTAATCATCATAGTGGAACAGATGTTCCTTGTGAATAACAAATCATGATTAAACTTAGTGTTACATCTCAAAACAATTTAACAATATAAGTATCACCTTCATGCCCTTTCTGATCTAACATAAAAAAGTAATAAATATGATTTTCTGAAACATAAACATTGACACCAGAAGAGCCATAGCCTTGCCCCATAACGCCTCTAATACCAAATTTGTCTGATATCTTTGTACTTTTAAAGATGTATGGCGAGTTTGTCTTCAGGTCGACCATAACTGTTATCCAGTTGTCATACTGTGTGAACACTGCATAATCCTGACAGACACCTTGAAAGTCAAATATGCCTCGATTTCCCAACACATCTCTCTCATATATAGGATTTCCTGTGAGGAAGTTATAAGTCACTACTTCTTCCGATATCAGGTTGTACCTAAACAAAACATGAGTTTTAGGGTTGTATGCGTAGTATATATCCTTACCGAAAAAGCAGTTGTTGGGTGTGATATCTGCGGTATTCTGGATGCTCTTGCTCGATAATAACCTGTTTCTGAGTTTTAACAAATCAGCATTCAAAATTTTTGTGTTATAGACCAAGGTATCATCATTATAGAGAACATTCCAATATGCATCATTTGTATAATCTTCTGTATGTTCTTTATTGTCTTCAATATCGGTTGTGTGAAAACATACAGATCCTTTGAAGTACTTATGATTTTCCAGACCATAAAAACTCTCGGAGCTTAGATTAATTAGATTCGTTGATAAATCTGTGCGAAGAAGTTTGGAATGTGTACGGTAATTATCCTTTATTATCATACTCTGGTAATGGATTCCAATACTCATAGAATCTTCGTCTAGTACGAAAGTATTAGGTAGGCTAAAATGACTAAAAGCAGAATCCAGTTTTGCGAACTTGCTTTGTAGGTCACTCTTTATTAAAGTCGCTATCTGTTCACATTTCAAACTATCAACAAAGTGAAGGTATTGATTCTCATCCAGATTCCAGAAGTTATCTTCACTGGGAACAGGTATTGGCTTACTGTTAATCGACGAGCAAGACATTAGAGTTATCAAGAGTAATACAATTATCATTACTTTTTGTGTTTCCATAATTAACCTCCTTTTTACCAAGCAATCGGACACCAACCATTACTTCCCGGCACTCCAAAATCACTTGGCCTCATTCCTCCATCGAATTCGGGAAGATAGGCCCCATTTCTTGTACTATAGTATAAAGATATCATTTTACTACTAGCGTACCTGTCACGCCAGGTTCCAACTGCAATACATTTTCGTAATCTACCATCATAAATTCGGATTTATTGACTGTGGTAGCATGTCCCAAATTTGGAATAGTGATATGGATTGGTTCGGATGATCTTGGATAAGACAGTTTACCTATGTTCAATTCTGTTATCCTTTCAAGTCTATCCCATTCATCATTAAGGCAATAATTCATCTGAATACCGAATCGGAACTCATTGAAAACAAAGTTCATATGGCTCGTGATATTACTGCCAAGTGTCAGTTGAAACTCTTGTTCTGCACCTGGAGCTAACTGAGTATATTTATATATGTTGTAAAATGGCCCAATGTGATTCTCGGCATATTCTAAGCTTATATTACTTTTCATATACTTTGGGAAAATCGCACCAAAAGTAATTAAGTTTACCCCTGGGCGGGGTCGATGATAGGCGATTCTCCGGAATTTGGAGTATACGCCATATACGTCCCATTCTGAGATCTGCAAATAGATTGTATCTGCTGAAGTATTAACCGCAGTAAAACTGATAGTGATGCTGTCCGTCTTTGTATAGCTTAGCTTCATTAGATGTACTATATTACCTTGCTCTGGATATAGATCACTGTTTGAAGGTGAAGGCATAATGAAAGTAACGTATAGACCGATACACACTAGTAAACCCATGGTTATAAGTAGCACTACTCTCATTCTTCCTCCCCGGAAAATATTGGATTATCGCCGTAACTCTCAACCTTATAAATAGTTTCATTCACGATAGTAATATCCGGGCAATAATAGACATTGTCCACCCAACCTTCTAGATCGGCAATTTTATACTTATCACTTAATAAAATGCCTCCCCCAGAAATCGGTAAATGAAAGTTTACTGGGTGTTTTAGATATCTATACAACCTAACTCGGAGGCTATCTCCTACAGAGAGACTTCTATCCATGGCCCCATATTCACCATGGTAATAATAATGCCCGGGTTGGGAGATATAGTAAACTTGGCCCAGACTATCTTCGGTAACTATCCAATTATGAATGACCGCATATGGGTAATAGTCCACTATTTCTACATCTAAAACTATCGGTTTACTTTCAATAAACTCTTTCAGCTTACGATAATCGTTGTCTCGATATTCTGCAATACTGTTCTTGACTATATATACATACTTTGTTTTACAACACGCACTTAACAAGAAGCATAAACAGAACAATCCAGCTATCATTGCAGTATTAGTGTTAGTACTATTGATTTTCATTCTATTCACCACTCTTGTCGTTTAAAAATCATTCCCAAAACATCCTCAAACGGCTCAAAATGAATATCACTGACCCCGGTGGATACCGCAGAGGTCAGTAACTGATTAACCTTTTGGACTACGTGGATGCGAGACACTTTTAATACTCGTAGAAGTAGATGGCAGAGTTCATGTATATGAGAGAATCTATCTGTTAAGATTTACTCTAATAACATAGAAGCTGCCATCCAATGTTTTGGCCTTAACATAAACACTATAATCAGTCGGATATATACTAAATCCGGAACCACCGTTTCCTATTGGTTCAACATCCTTCACCCCGACCATATCCGTAATGTACTTTGTGTAAAATAGATATACTTTATCAGATTTTGTGTCCACAAGCATAACACACCAATATTGAGTGGCATCGGAAAAGACTAAGAAATCATTTACGCTTGCTACGAAATGGAGGTCTTCAATATCACTTCCAATTCTATTGATAACCTCGTTACTAACTGGAAGTGTATAGACAGATAGCATATTCGAAGATACATGATAACTGTAAAGTTTCCTATTGCTAGTATCATAGCAATATGATTTGTCCTTTGTTATATAAAAATCATAGACATTGAAATTGACTTCTCTGTGTAGATTTGCATTTGTGGCTAGTGCATTGTAAAGTTCTTGATAGGCCTCGATTATTGGTTCGCGATCAGCTACCTTAAACACCCCTTCAAAAACTGAATCGCCTTGTAACCGTAATTCTGGGTAGTCCTGAAAAACACCATTATCAGAACTAACTCGAAAAGACGTCATCCCCTTGAAATTCGCTGGATCACGTAACATACTGTACCCTATGGGTGATAATGCTATATTGCCCCCATTAATATCCGTTCTAATCAAACCACTGAGACGACGTTTAATATCTGTATTGCTAATGTACTCGTTAGTTTCATAGCTATAGGGAAATCCTATACTCAAAGTGTCCCGATCGGAGATAAATGATTTGCCTAACGGAATAAAGAAACCTGGTTTATTCTGCGACATTTTGTTTTCCAGACTGTCAAAATATGCCTTATTAAACTCAGCTATCAGGTCATAGCTAATCGGAGTATCTGTTGGAAGGTACTTAGATTCAGGAATATTCCATAAGTCTCGAAACGAATGGTTAGAAGAAACGATTTGTGCTGAGCATGTAGTGTTAATAGCTAACACTAACAAAACTGATGTTAACATTAGTACTTTTTTCATGATATCTTCCTTAATCATTGGACTAGCGGCGGGTTCCAGTCATCTAAGATGTTTATCCACCCACCATTATCAGGAACTCCGAAATCCCGGGGGTTAATTCTATCATAAGGCTTATTATCTAGATTGGGAATTGCAGAACCTTCTACTGATGATGACTTGGATTTAGAATAATCTGAATCCCTTCCTATAGGGACCTCATTGTTGTTCAAAGAAGCTAGACCCCAGAAATTTGGATTTACCGGCACTTTATCTAAGTAATGTTGTATAGATCGATAACTGTATTTGCCTCGACCTGAATCGGTGTCTTTATTCCAGGAGCCAGTCACAAAAAACCCCGTCTTATTACCTTTGTCATCATAAGTAACTTCATCTACTATCACAGTATGACCACCAGAGGGATAATACCCACCTCCTGAGATTATAATATCGCCTACGTCAAGAACTGCCCAAGCTTGGTCAATATTTTCATAAAACACATTTCTTTGTTTAAAATATGTCGCTTGTCCGATTCTCCCATCAAGATCCCACAAATTTCTCGGGAAATCAGTCCAGCCTTCGCCCTCAGTAACTGCAGTGTAAACATATACATTACACTCAAATCCTACATACGGGATGTTATTATATCCCTTGGCAGCTTGTTGAATCTTTTCTGAAATTTTACCTGCAAAATCCAGTTGCATTATCGGATTATTCCCGCAATACACATAGGGAGAGGCAAACTGCTCGGCCGGATCAACCTGATAGAAGCGCATGAGAGTACTATCATACAATCTGGCACAGGATTTATGCAGATCGGTCTCATCGTCGTATTCACGACCTGTATAGCGGTATGCGCTTTCTTCCGTGCTGTTCATCGGGTTCCCCCAGGCATTGTAATCATAAGAGCTGATGGCTTGATTATTCTAATTCATCCCACTCTCGTCGATCCCAAGTGATCCTTGGGCAGGAAATATGTCAAGCTTTAATTTCGCTTGGCAACGTTCCCTGGGTTCAAAGATGTAGTGAGCCACGTTGTCATTGGAGTCAATGATGGTGAGGGGATCGCATGGGAATATGTGCTTCCTGAAAGGAATTTTCCGTATTTGTCGAGTGATTGTCCAGTTAAGAGATAATAGGGATCTTTGTCGTGTGATGTGCATAAGCGACGGGGCGAAGCTGTATCTATCGGTAACTTCGTGAAACAAGATATATCGGATGATCCGGACATGGGCATTGGCGCAAGAGCTTGTCTTCTCTCCGTGACTTGAGATTTTGAAGCTTCATATATTTGGGGCTCGGGAGCTTGCCAACTCAGCTTCAAGATCAGGCCTCCACCTGAGTATTCAGCGCGTCCCGCTTCGAAAATGATCACCGGCACTGGCACGGATCATGTCATTTCAAAAAAACACGATATAAGTCGCATTCAGATATTCTGGCGATGACAAGGGTGAATAAAAAGTTATTATCAAAAACAAATAATCCTTGACAAGAATACGATCCTCATAAATAAAAGCTATTGTCTTATCAACACTATGGCAAACGACACTGTTCAATCAATGTAGTTGAGTCCACAAGTTATTCATTAACATAAGAATAGGATAATCTAGGAGGAACCGTGAACCGATTGCTTTTCTTAGTTCTCATCGTTCTCATTGCGCTTAGTTTAAGCTCATGCGGGCAGAAGAATCCTTTGGCCCCGGAAAACCATGAGGATTGGCGGATAGATTTTTATGATGAGATTACAGAGGATGATACTCACCCTTCAGTATATCAGCAAAAGATCACAATCCTGGGTCCCGCTGAAGAATCCACGCTTTATGCTTTTAAGCTGTGTACTATCACGGATGAGCTGTCGATTTCCACAGATCAGGATGGATGGCTGCTCTTTGATAATGATATCTGGACTAGCAAGAACGAGCTGAGCATGCAGTTCGATATCGATGGCGGCACTTTGGAGAATCTGATCTCCAGAGTTGTGGTGCAGGTAAAAAGTGCGGATGGCACGATCAAAGTGCTGGATAGTGCCTTTAAAAGCCAGCGTTTGCTGGGCACATTGCTGGAGACGCATTTTGGTGATGGTGATGAGATTGGCTTGGGTGCCGAGTTCCTGCTGCGTGAACAGATCAGCAATATCTACGTGGAAGGAAATTATGCCGATCATTTCATGTATCGGATCAACCTCCTGGATGGGGACTTACAGCAGGTTCAGACGGGGCAGTGGTATAGTACCATTGATCTACCGGATATTCGCAAAGTTATCTTGAATGCTAATACAAGTTCAGCTTTAACTGCAAATGATGAAAACAGTTATAGCCAGTTTGAGGTCTATGTTGTAAATCGTAACGGGATGGAACAGGCGACCCCCAGTTCGATGTATTTCCGCTGTCAAGCCAATCGTAAACCCCGGGCAGTAATCTATGAACAATCCACCTTAGGCCTTGGTCAATATCATTATAGCTTGTCCAACACAGCGTATCTGGAAGAATATTACCAACAGATACCTTTCACAGGCGAAAGATATCCGCGCGCCTTGTGGGGAAACGGGGAAAATCTGGAGGCGATCAATTCGGGTGATTTCAGGCTTCATTTACGCTGGGGTTATCATGGCCAGTATGGAGTAATTCATTTTGGAGAGCTTGTTTTTACTGATGATCCATTTGCAAGCGAAGTTAATATGGTTTTGGACGATGCCACAGAAGATTTCTATGGAAGTCAGATCACGGCTTTTTGGCTGAATCTGGATGCTGAACCCTTTCCGGTGCAGCCCGGTATGCTGCATAGTTCAGTGGTATCTGATGATCAAGGCACGCGCTGGTTAAGAGTGCCAAACTTGAGTGATGCTTACCGGCATTGCGTTGTGAGCAATCTTGGCAACGGGATTCACACGTTTAAGCTGCGGGTAGAGGACAATCAAGGGGTATTGAGCGATGTGGTTTCACAAACCATCAACCTGCAAGCTTTGAAGCCCTTTTCCCAGCGCAGCAGCATCCTGATTGTGGATAATAGTCCAAATCATAGTGTTTATTTACCGGAAGCAGTGGTAGATGCTTTTTATAACAGTGTGGTTCCAGACACTTGGGGCAATGTTAATGAGATAGAAGTTGGTGGCAATATGGATCCGGAACTCCGGCCAACAACCATGCAGAATTATCTGGCTGTGCTGGTGCATAGTGATAACCCACTAAGTATGGGAGCGATTTATGAGATGGCAGATGCCTTGGACATATACCTGGATAATGGCGGTACGGTATTGTTTAGCAATACCAGTCGATTAAACTCACAATTGTCGGATCTCAGATATAGTGGTAATTTCCTGTCTAACCGCTTCGGGATTGGTAATACATCACTGGTAAGTGCGCTGGGTGCGAATCTTGCCCAGAATCCATTCTTCGTTGAGGCTCTGGGGCAGCAGAGCCTGGAGGATATCCCCTTGAATTTGAGTGATCCCTTCAACACCATTGTGGGTTCTCGTCAGGGACTCTCAACAGTAACTTATTTTGATGCTGCACTGAATCTGGATTGGCTTTATGCTTTTGGTTGCAAGAGCCCGGAATCTCCGGACTATCCGCCTCTGCAGTCGGATTATGATCTATACTCTTCGAAATACGTGGGCTACAGGCATAGCAACAACGGCGGCACTGTGGTGGTGTTTGGCTTCCCATTGTCATTTATGGATCAGGCTGCAACCGCGCAGGGACTACAAGATATTTTGAACGATTTACTGGCTAAAGGGCAGGGGAGGAAATAATGAAACGCTTAATTCTGATAATTGTATTGCTTTGGGCTCTTAACTGTTTTGCCGCTCCCGTGGAAGAACCGGATGACGCTAAAAATATGCATCAGAGGCTGATCAACAACGGCACGCTTTCGATGCAAAATACGAACTACGGGTTTGCCGAAGACCTGCAATACCGGCACCTGCAAAAGCTGCTTTACGTTTCCGCAAGCTGGGTCTCAGGAAAGATCCAACGCCGGGATGAACAGGGCCGCAAGCTGTATTGGCTTAGCTATCCGCCCAGTTCTGACCAGGATATGGTGGATGAGGATCACGAGCTCTGGACTCCGGATTTGGTGGCAGTGCAGGATACTCTCACCAGCGTTGGTTTTGATGGGGATAGTACCGGGAAGGAATTGTTGCCGGCTTATAATCCTCTTTTGGCAAACAATCCCCTGGTTGCGGATCTTTATGATCAATATAGCTATCAGGATCTGGTTTTACAAAGCCTGATGGGATATCCGGCTCCGCTACCTTTTGAGCCCTCTGCTTCAGAGAACTTCTGTTTCAGTATTCCTCAGGATGAATCATATTATACTCCGGGCTTCATCACGCAGACTGCTTATTTCTATGATTACTGTCCCTTTCATAGCGAGGGACAGCGCCATTTGAGCTATTACCCATACCATGAGCACTATCCTTTGGGTATAGCGCTCATGACCGAAAGCTATGCCTGGAACATCCATAATCTGGATTATATGATCATCAGAAAGCATACCCTGCACAATACCAACGCTGAGGATAGCATCGAGGATATAGCCATTTCGTATTATATGGATGCGGATATTGGTCCTGCTTCCTGGGGTGCTATATCAGGGCTTGATGATGTGAGCGGGTATGTGAAAGGGCCGGGCTATGAGTTTGCTTATAGCCGGGATCTTGATGGTGATAATGGGCTGAGCGGTAAATTGATCGCCAACAAGTTGCTTGATCCAGTATTCGGAGATATGGCTTATTATTCCACCTGGTTCTGGAAAGTGGGGCAGGGTCCTGATGACAGCAAGCCCCGCAATCTCCACCCCAGTAATCGAACAGCCAATGAGAAATACTGGCTGGCAACAAAAAGAAATCCAAATCCATCTTATTACGCACCACTACGTCCTGAAGCGCTGGAAGTGGATCAATATGAACAACCAACCGGGAATGATACCAGAACCTTAACCTCTCTGTTTGGAGCTCAGCCCGGAACGCAAGAATATGATGAAACTAACTCTCAGGGGGAATACTATCAGCGCCTGAATCTGGATCCGGGGGAAAGCATGAGCTATTATACCGTGCTCTTTGTGGGGGATAGCGTCGATGATCTCAAAGCCAAATCTGTGCAGATTGAGGACTTCATCAGCAGTGGCATGAACCCTGCGGTAAATGCCGGTTTGCCCTGCATTCCGTATCTGGATAAGGTGATTACCGAAGCTCCGCATACCTTCCATTTCAAATGGTATAGCTATAGCGATCCGGATTATTTCCTGATTGGCACCAAGGAATATGGAGCTCCTGCTTCCCAGTGGAATCAGACAAATGTGGGGGGGGATATTCGCGCATATAGCATGATGGGCTATGATCCCGATCTCTGGTATGAGCTTAAGATCACTGCTGTATATAATTCAAACTCGGATGAAATCCTGTATCTGGATAGTGATGTGCAAATGGTAAGCCTGAGCTATACTGCAAATCCAGGTAATGTTACACCACCGGTGCAGACTTCCCTGAATACTTATCCCAATCCCTTCAGAGAAAGCACCAGGATCGAATATGAGCTGGATAAGAGGGAGCAGGTAAAGCTGGAAGTATATAACCTGAAGGGGCAAAAAGTACGCAGCCTCTATTCCGGAATTGCAGATCTGGGGATCAATCGTCAACAGTGGGATGGCCGGGATGAGAACTCCGTGCTCTGCAGCAGTGGAGTGTATTATCTCAAGCTGCAGTCAGGCAGCAAGGTGATTAAGCGCAAGATGCTGTTGTTAAAATATTGAGTTTAGAAGATAATAGAATACTGCCATTGGCGTCATAAACGTAATTTCTGTGAGTAGTTATCTGATTGGCACTCTCATCATATCTGTGTTGGACTTGGACATTTGAAGTTTTCACTGACGCTTGTACATGGTGTGTCCCAATTGCTTGACATGCATGGATCCATTTGGCAAGCATATTATGTGTCTAACGGTATGATGAAAAGCAACTTAGCAGTTATGGGTTTCAGACTTCAGCTCCAGCATGGGAGCCCGAAAATCCCCAAAAAGCCATTTTGCCAGTGGAGGTAGTAAAGTCGGGTTAATCCTCCAATTTCTCAGATCATTCTGTTCCCGTGGCAATCACATGATAGAATGCACGGATTGTGGTTGCGGGTGCAGTCCAGGAATTGTCAGTAAAAACACCGCTATCATCAAGCTCGAAGTTTGCGTAGGGATCATCCGAGGAATAGACGCGATAGGAAGCTGCTCCATCCACAGTATCCCAGGCGATGGTCACTTCATTATCGCTTATGCTGATGAATACATTTTGGGGTGCTTCGGGAGGGGCAACTATCTCCTGCCAAATCAGATAGGGGTAGCCATCGTTGAGAACAGCATCCTGATCCCAGACGCTGGTGAAGTTCCAGCCGGCATTGATAAAGGTATCGGGATCAGTCATTTCCGCTGTGCTTTTGCCCTGTACGGCCTCTCCACCGGCACTGTAATCCCATCCGGATGTTTCGGTATCCCAAAAGCAACTGTTGGTTTCACCATTTGGTTTACTGCCAAAAAAGCCACCTACATCACTGGATGTGCCTGAGACAATCCCAGAGCAGTAACAATCTGTAATTGTATCATCATTGGAAGACCCGATAAATCCTCCCACATGAGCTGAAGCATAAACGTTCATATGACTAAATGAATCGCTTACTACTGCTCCGTTTTCACAAAAGCCCACCAATCCGCCACTGTAACTTGCGGCATTGAGAGTGCCTTTGCTATGGCAGTATTGGATGCTGGAATTGTTTAGGTCTCCCGCCAATCCACCGGTGTAGTTCCCACTTGCTTGAATCTGACCATCAAAGCTGCAGTTAATCAATGATGCACCCGATACCATTTTTCCGGAAACTCCAGCTGTGTATGCATCGCCTATTACAAAAGCATCAACAATGTGCAGCTTGATAAGTTCTGAGCCGGCCATAACTCCCATCAGGGATTGATAGTATAGGAGTGACCTGCAAATATGGATGTTGTTTATCTGATGACCATTTCCATCCAGTGTACCCGTGAATGGGACTTCATTTGTTCCGATTGGAGAAAATCCTCCCTCGGCATTGAGTCCGGTAGCCCACATCTCAGCTGCATTCTGAGTTCCAGCCAGATCAATATCCCATATCAACTGATAGTCTGCGTCTGGAAATATACTCATCATCTGCAATTGATGCGGAGTGCGGATATTGGCACTATATTCATTTCTCAGTATGGGGCGCGTTTGGCCCTCGATCATCCACCATTCGATTGTATCTCCTTCGAAGAGCCAGCCTGAAGCGGGATAGGTTGAACGCTGTTTCATCTGAGCAGTGGTTTTACCGGTGCCTTTCGCCGAAGTGTTGATCCCGGAGCTACCGATATCCCAAAAGCAATCTATGGCATTGGAAGTGTGATCTGAATCGCTTACAAAGCCCACCAAACCTCCACTCCATGATCCGCCAACCACTTGTCCACTGCTATAGCAGTATCTAAGATATGCATAATCATTGATTTGTGCCACCAAGCCGCCCATTCTGTTTCCATTGGCCACCTGGGCTGAGCTATAGGATTTGATGATCTCGCAATGATCACTGAGAGCTCCCACAAGCCCCCCCACATAGTAGTCACCAAAAACACTGCCGGAGCTGGAAGAATATGACAAATAGCAGCGTGCTTCATAACCGATGAGGCCACCCACGTGTTTCCAGCCGGTCACGTTCGCAATGCTGTGGCATAGGTAAACACATGGCCGATATAATATGTAACTATCGTTCCATCCCCTGATATAGCCCGTCAATGCCCCTACATGTTCATGACCGGTGATGTCTGCGTCCACAAGAGTGAGGTTACGGATCATAACCTGCCCATCGCTGGCTTGGGTGAAGCGACACTTGCCAAAGAATCCTACATAATCCTGATTTGGACGGTTGCTGTATAGACCTTTGATAGCATAGCCATGCCCATGATAGAATCCCGTGAAGCTAACTGTATCGTTCCCAATCGGCATCCAGCCATAATAGCCCCCGCTACCATTGGGAAACCAGGTGGCGGTTTCGGAGGCGTCGATGTCCGCGGTTTGGGAGAATTGAGCGTTCCAGCAAGAGCCATTTTGGGAAACCCAGTAGAGATTCTCCAAAGTGGCAATTTGATAGGGATTTGCTGCGCTGCCATTGCCTTCAGGCGCAATGGCTACTTGCGCAGACAGAACGGTATGAATCAAGATAAGAACGAGCATGATAATGATGTCTTTCATGATAAACTCCTTTGTAGTAGTGAAAGCCCAATGCCGAATCAAAAACAGCTGGGGGACGACAATGCCGGTGCCTTTTGGGCTGATGGAGGCATTCCTAAACACACTGTGGAGACTATATGGAAACAAAAGTCTTAACCAAAAATTATGGGGATTATGCAAACGTGTCAACAAGTATTCCGC
>Ga0265295_1005728_pt1 | contig 15583 bp, 17 predicted proteins | sample Munlansysbiofilm_FD_192503 | JGI IMG/M metagenome (GOLD analysis project Ga0265295, IMG submission 192503) | Leachate microbial communities from a municipal landfill in Southern Ontario, Canada - Methane capture system biofilm | ecosystem: Engineered > Solid waste > Landfill > Unclassified ... | reverse complement strand
CAAGGCTGGTGCAAAGAAAGTAATCCTGACCGTTCCTGCAAAGGACAAGATCGAACAGACCGTGGTTTGCGGCGTCAACGACGACCAGCTCGACCTGAGCCTCGAAGCTTTTTCAAATGCTTCCTGCACAACCAACTGCCTTGCTCCGATTGCAAAGGTTCTTGATGATGCATTCGGAATCGAGCGCGGTCTCATGACCACCATCCACGCATACACCAATGACCAGGTCATGCAGGATCAGCCTCACTCTGACCTTCGCCGTGCACGGGCAGGTGCCGTGTCAATCATTCCTACCACCACTGGCGCTGCCCGTGCCGTATCTGATGTCATTCCCTCTTTGAAGGGCAAACTTAACGGAATGGCAATGCGCGTTCCTATTCCTGTCGGATCCATTGTCGACCTAGTCGTCATGCTTGAGAAGGATGCTACCGTTGAAGAAGTCAATGCAGCTATGAAAAAGGCAGCAGAAGGCCCGATGAAGGGTATTCTCGAGTATACCGAAGATCCCATTGTTTCCCATGATATCGTTGGAAACAGTCACTCTTCAATCTTTGATGCTGCTCTGACCATGAAAATGGGTGAGAAGATGATCAAGGTTCTCAGCTGGTATGACAATGAGATGGGGTACTCAACCCGTGTTGTCGACCTCGCCAAGAAACTGGTGAAATAACTTAAGCTACACTATCTTCAGGCCTGTTGCAAAGCAGGCCTGAGGTTTTGCTTGGGGATATGCATCATTTATAGAGAAAGGGGATTAGTATGATTTTACAAACTATCAGGGATTATGATTTCTCAGGCAAGAGAGCTCTTGTTCGTGTTGATTTCAATGTGCCGCTGAAAGACGGTGAAGTAACTGACGATACCAGGATCAGGTCTGCCCTGCCCACCATACAGTATATTTTGGATGCAGGCGGCAGCGTCGTAGCGATGAGCCACTTCGGCAGGCCCAAGGGAAAGAAAAATCCTGAATTGTCCATGGCTCCCATCGCCAAGAAATTCGCCCAGTTACTGGGCCGCCCGGTCAAGCTTGCTTCCGATGTCATCGGGGCCGAGGTTACCAAAGAGGTTGAGGCTCTTAAGAGTGGTGAGGTTTTGCTGCTCGAGAACGTCAGATTCTACGCTGAAGAAGAGAAGAATGACTTGGATTTTGCTAAAAAGCTCTCACTTTTTGGCGATGTATACGTGAACGATGCTTTTGGCACTGCCCACAGAGCTCATGCATCCACTGCTGGTGTGGCGCACTATCTGCCCTCCTACGCAGGGTTCCTCATTGAAAAAGAGGTTAAGTTCATGGCTCCTCTGCTAGAGAACCCCGAAAAACCCTTTGTCGCCATTATCGGTGGCTCAAAGGTTTCAAGTAAGATTGGGGTTCTTGAAAGCCTGGTCAACTCCTGCGATACCATCGTAATCGGTGGAGGAATGGCCTATACCTTCCTCGCTGTTCAGGGTCATTCCATAGGAAAGAGCCTGGTTGAAGAGGAGTACAAGGATACGGCATCCTCCTTCCTTGCGAAGGCTAAGGAAAAAGGTGTCGAAGTAATCCTTCCTGTAGACCACCTATGCGGTGCTGAGTTCAAGGAAGACACCAAGGCCATAACCGTTGACAGTGCAGACATTTCAGGGGACCTCATCGGTATGGACATCGGTCCCAAGACAGTGAAGCTGATCGTCTCTGCTGTTGAAGGTGCTAAGAGTGTCGTCTGGAACGGTCCTATGGGTGTCTTTGAATTTGAGGCGTTTGCCCAAGGGACCCTCGCCATTGCCAAAGCTCTTGCAACCTGCAAGGGTACTACTGTAGTGGGTGGGGGCGACTCTGTTGCAGCTGTCAACAAGTTCAACCTTGCCGATAAGATTAGTCACGTGAGCACCGGTGGAGGTGCATCCCTTGAGTTCCTGGAAGGGAAGGTCCTTCCTGGCATCAAGGCATTGGAGAAATAAGATGAGAAAACCTTATATTGCTGGAAACTGGAAAATGAACATGACCCCCAGTGAGGGTGCGGCTTTCGCTAAGGAACTTGTAAAGGCTTTGGAAGGGGTAAAGACCAAGGTCATGATCGCTCCTCCTTTTGTCACCATCCCCGCTGTGATGGAAGCTGTCAAAGGCAGCAACATCATCGTTGCATCTCAGAACATGAGCGACAACAAGAGCGGTGCTTTCACCGGAGAGATAAGTCCTGCCATGCTAAAGGACCTTGGGGTCAATACTGTCCTCCTTGGCCATAGCGAAAGAAGGGCTATTTTCGGTGAGACAGACGCTCTGATCAACAGGAAAGTCCTGCTTGCCATCTCAGAGAAGATGGATGTGGACCTTTGTGTCGGAGAGACTCTTGAAGAGAGGGAAGCAGGCAAGCTAGAAGAGGTTCTGACCCGTCAGGTCACAGTTGGCCTTCAGGGTGTTTCTGCTGAGGATATGGCTAGGATCACCATTGCCTATGAGCCTGTATGGGCTATAGGTACTGGAAAGACCGCCACACCGGAAGATGCAGATAGTGCTCATGCTTTTATTCGTTCTCTTGTAGCCAAACTCTATACAAAGGGTGTTGCAGAAGAGCTCATAATACAGTATGGTGGTTCAGTAAAGGCTTCAAATGTTAAGTCTTTGATGTCCAAGGAACATATCGATGGTGCCCTTGTTGGCGGTGCTTCGCTCTCTGTTGAGCAGTTCTTGCCTATCGTCACTTTTGATATGTAACAAACCGGAGTAGTTAAATGGGTGTTTTGAGCGTTATTTTGTTGGTACTATTCGTGATCGTCAGTCTCCTTTTGATTTTCCTTGTCGCAGTGCAGGATGAACAGAGTGAAGGATTGGGCGGCATCTTCGGTGGTGGTAGTAATACTGCCTTCGGATCTCATGCAAGCAGTGTCGTTACGAAAGCAACTGCTACGCTGGCTGTAGTGTTCATGGTTCTTGCTCTTGTCGTAGCATTTGTCAACAAGAGTCCGTCTCAAGACAAGCTTCTCGATTCGGTGAAGACTGAACAGGTTCAGCAAACCACTGACTGGTGGGTGGAATCAGAGACTCCTGCTAGTACAGTTGAAGCTCCTGCCGCAACCAATTAGGTCGGTAGATGCCATTTGTTATTTGACTGCCGGCCGCATGATGTGCGGTCGGTATCTGTTATAAGGGATATCATATGAAAGTTTGCGTATTGTATGCTTCCGCCTCTAGAGAGAGCGAAAAAATCAAAGCTATTGCCAAATCCTTGGCAGAGGGAGTCTCCTCACAAGGCCATCAGGTTGATATCATTGATATGAACCTCGACATGGGGAAAAAGGTTTCATTCTATGACTATCTTATCTTTGGAACGGAAGCCAACACCTTTTGGGGTGGTAAGATCCCTACAACTGTTTCCCAGTTCCTTCGGGCTGCTGGGGAAGTTTCCGGCATACGTTGTATGGGCTTCGTCTCTAAGGGTGGGCTCCGATCAATGAAAACCTTGCAGACCCTTATGAAGACCATGGAGCATGAAGGCCTGTTCCTTAAGAAGAGTGAGATCGTCACCAAACCTGATTATGCAAGGGCAATTGGAAAACATCTGCAAATTTAATGTACTTTTATCCTGTATTCAGTTATTTTGTACACAAGTAATCTCTAGGAGTTTTTAATGAAACGAATATTAGTTTTGGCTACCACCGTTTTACTGGCAAGCATGGTTCTTATTGCAGCACCGATTGGTGCTCCCGCAGCCACTGTCCGTCTTACCAAGACAACCCCCATCACAGTATCCGAACTTGATGCGGAGGTGGCTCGATACAAGGCTAGTGCGGTCCAAAGTGGTGCCGATCCTGCAGCAGTCGATCCATTGCAGATCCTAAACCTTCTGATAAACAACGAGTTGTTCCGCCAGGGTGCAGCGCGTGATGGTGTCAAGATAACTGACGCTATGATTGACCAGGCATATGCCTCACAGAAAGCCAGCATCGAGTCCAGCTACGGCCAGAAGCTCACCGATGATGAGTTCAAGCAAGTTGTCAACGCAAATTTTGGCAGCGTCGATTCGTACAGGCAGATGATCGGCGAGCAACTGATGGTGGACGCTTATGTCAGACTGAAGAAAGCTTCAGAACTGAATAAGCCGGTTTCAATTTCAGAAACCGAAGTATCTTCCTTCTATAGAAAGAACAAGACACAATTTGTCAGTCCTGAGACTGTCAAACTCAGTCATATCTTCATTCCATTTACCGATGATGAGGCGACTAACAAGAAGAATAAGGCGACCATGGATCGTGTTGCTCAGCAACTGCGCTATGGAACCGTCTCTTTTGAAAAGGCAGTTGTGGAGTACTCACAGGACAAGCAGAGCAAGAGCAAGGCTGGAGACATCGGTTGGCTGACCATGGACGATGAGCAAGCTCTTCTTGGTCTGGGTGAAGGTTTCTTTGATATGGCATTCTCAACCGATGTGGGGAGTACCAGCGATGTGGTGGTCTCCAATACAGGCTTTCATATCCTGAAGATCCTGGCCTATAATGAAACCAAGATATTGGCTCTTGATGATCAGATCAATCCCGATACCACCACCACAATCCGTGACTACATCACAGCACAACTCACAGGAGCGAAACAACAGGAAATTTACTATTCGGCCATCAACTCTTTGGTGGAAGATTTGCGCAAGAGCGCAAGCGTAAACATCCTGTATAAGAAATAATTATGAGAACAAGACACAAGGCAAGGGAACTTGCAATACAGACACTCTATGCTCTTGATTTTAACCATATCATGACCAAGGAGCATATTCCTCAACACTTTAGCGGCATCACAGATGCAGAATATGCGGATCTTGAAGAAGAGGTTAAATTATATGCCCACTATCTTGTTCAGGGAACCATCGAGAACCTTGGGCAGATAGATGAGCTGATCTCCCAATTCTCGTTGAACCGTCCCTTGGAACGTATCGATATCGTCGACAGGAATGTTCTGAGGATTAGTGTGTATTGTCTCTTGTATGGCGATATCCATCCCCATATCATCATCGATGAAGCAGTCAAGCTTTCACAAGACTTTTCAACCGAAGTGAACTACAAGTTCATCAATGGAATGCTGGATACGATGCAAAAGCAACTGTTTCCCCTAAAAGGAAAAACTGAGCATGATACGACTGAAAACCTTTGACCAGATACAAAGAATACGTGAGGCTTGTCAGTTGACAGCCCGTCTTATGAATTCACTCCCTTCCTTTATGGAGCCTGGGATGTCCACCTTTACCATTGATAAGTATTGTTATGATTTTATGATGAAACACAAGGTAAAGCCTGCTTTCCTGGATTATGAGGGATTTCCTGCTACAGCCTGCATATCCATCAACGAGGAGGTCATCCATGGGATTCCCAGCAAGGACCGGCTCATCGCCGAAGGTGACCTCGTCGATATAGATTTGGGCATCAACCTCGACGGCCATTTCTCCGATATGGCCCGAACCTTCATCATTGGGGAAACCAAGAAAGAGTGGAAGGATTTGTGTACTGTGACTGAAAAATGCCTAGCTTTGGGTATTGAGGCTGCAGGAAAGAAGGGAGCCCGCATACAGGACATCAGTGGTGCCGTCTACAAACTGGCAAACTCCAAGGGCTACGGAGTCGTACGCGATTTCTGCGGACATGGGGTAGGCCTCGATGTACATGAGGATCCTTCCATACCCAACTATGTAAGCTCCTTCATGCCGAATCCCCGAATCCGTGAGGGAATGGTGCTGGCAATCGAACCCATGATCAATCTTGGGACTAAAAATGTCAGGACCCTGGAGAATGGATGGACTGTAGTCACAGCAGACGGCAAACCCTCTGCACATTTTGAAGATACCATCGCCCTCACCAAGGACGGTTTGGAAATCCTTACGGTAGAAGCATAATTTAGGAGTGCAAAGGTGATAAAAGAGTTTATATCCGGCGATACAATTCGCGACAGCGCCTTGAAGCTTGCCCACAAGATGTATATTGAGGATCATTTCATACCTGATATCATCTATGCTTCCTTGAGGGGTGGAGCCTATATGGCAAATGTTTTCAGCGAATACTACAAGATGGTCCGTATTCGAGAAAAAGGACGCCCTGTTTTTTATGCCGCTGTTGTAGCCCGCTCTTATGGGTATCTCAGGAGCCAGACAAATGTCATGGTCGATGGTTGGACCTATTCACCCGAGCATTTGAGAACCGGTGACAGGATTCTTGTTGTTGATGATATCTTTGATACAGGCAAGACTGTCAACGCCCTTGCAGAAATCATCATGCATAAGGGCATACCCCGTGAAGACCTCAAGATCGCCGTGTATGACTACAAGGTGCCTCTCTACAAGAATGAGGAGCCCCTCCCCATACAACCCGACTACTACTGCCGCAAACACGTGCTGAACTCACCTGGAGAGGAGCAGTGGATCCATTATCACTGTCATGAGTTTCTCGGTCTTACCTCTAAGGAGATCGATGAGCAGTTTGCCGATCCTGAAGTGAGGCAGATATTGCACGATGTGCGAGGGGACAACCTGTAACGAATGAAAAACGGCCGAAAGGCCGTTTTGTTCTACTTAGGGAACTCATTTTGGATGTGAAGAAGAGAGCCTATTTCAGAGCGAACTCCAAAAATTGCAATACACTGCCAGGATTCGGGCTCTCTTTTGGAATGATCATATAAAGAGGAATCTCTCCGCTATACCGGGTAAACCCGAGCTCCAGCTTGTAGTTCCCTTGGACACCTTCACTTGAGATGCTCGTACGGAGGTGAGGCTCTAGGATTGTGAAAAGGCTGTGATGGGAAGGATCGTAGAGGTCGGTAAAGTCCCGCATTTCCAAAGCCGAGAGATAGTGGTCCACCACAAATTCGGGTGCGATCAGGAAATCCAACTCCTTCGCAGCCATATATGCATAGATCTTTGCCATGCTAGCCTCTATATAGTGGTCGGCCTTGCCCATCTGGACATAGAGCGAATCATCAAATACGGCTATCTCTTTTGGACCTAGTCCCAGAAATGAGCTGAACTCCGCTTCGAGCACCTTATCATCAAACAGCTGTTCCTCATCGTTAGCTATGAAACCTTGCAAAACGAAGGTCTTTGTGCTGCGATAGGCAAGATCTCCGAAGTAGAGTAGGAGCAGCAAGATAGCGACAAGCAGGACGACAGCCCCTCTGTAGTAGGAGGATATGTAGGTAACCTTCTGTTTGAAGCCCATCTGTTGTAATTTTTCTTTTTCTGCCTTCCAGCTCATGGTATCTATACACCTTCCAAGTTCCCTATGATACACTCATGGGGATGAAACTGAAAGTCCGAGGAGTTGTTTCGTATGGCTAAAATCTCTCTTTTTGATCCAGAAAACAGTTTTTGGTCATTTCTTACACGAATATACAACCTTGCATATGCCGGATTCCTATGGTTTGTTACAAGCCTCCCCCTTATAACCATAGGTGCAAGCACCACAGCGCTCTACAGTTATGCCTTTGCTGTTACCGAGCAAAGGGACGGATATGTTGCAAGGACATTCTTTTCTTCGTTTCGTAAAAACTTCGTAAAGGCTACGGTGCTTTGGATCGGTATGCTCCTGGTTTTTGCATTTTTGTTTTTCGATGCCTATCTGGCTACAACAGGGACAAATGTAATTTCTAAAATCATGTTTTTCATGATTCTTGCTGTCATCGTGCTATTTTCTATGCTTGTCGTGCATGTCTTCCCTTTTCTTTCAAAATGGGACTTGCCTTACATCGAATTGTGCAAAAAAATACTCTTACTAGGGGTAGGGACCCTGCCGATCTCCATTACGCTGCTGGTGATCAACGCGATGTTTGTCCTGTTCGTTTACGTATTTTCACCTGCACTGGTTTTTGCGCAGGGATTCATTGCGGCACTCTGCGCCCTATTCCTGAAATCAGCATATCTACGAATACCTAACTTAAGCGAATAATATGTGTACTTTTAGACATTTTTGGCTGTTTGCTTAAAAATGTTGAACAATTTTGAGTGTTTTAATGTCAAATTATCAAAATTGTTCATCTTTTTTGTTTAATTTACTTTGACTTATCAACTAGGGAGACATAGACTATATAGTGAATTTATCAACAATAAATGGAGGTTGATCAATGAAAAAAAGCTTATTGCTTATTCTTTCTCTCTTGGTTGTCTGCTCCTTGGCGTTTGCCGCGGGATCAGGTGAAAAGGCACAGGCCCCTGCTGCTAAAATCTCTTACGAGGTAACAGAGCCTATCACCATTGACTGGTGGCATGCTCTTGAGCAACAGTACTGGCCCCTGGTCGATGAGATTGTCGGAGGATTTAACAAATCAAACGACCTGATTACAGTCGAAGCAAAGTACATCGGTAACTATGCTACAGTCAATGAGAACCTTGTAGCCGCACACGCCGCCAATTCAGGTGTTCCTGCAATTACAGTTGCCAATACCCCTTATGTAGCTGAGTATGGTAAGGGCGGTCTTACAGAAGACCTTACCCCATACATCAAGGCTACAGGCTATGATATTGACGACTTCGGTGAAGGAATGCTTGTTGCTTCCGCTTACGAGGGCAAACAAGTTTCCCTTCCTTTCCTCATTTCAACCCAGGTCATGTACTATAATAAGACCATGGCTGACAAGGAAGGAATTACAATCCCTGCAAAATTTGCCGATATGGAAGCTTTCCTTAAAAAAGCAACCAAAAAAGATGCTTCAGGGACTACCACCCGTTGGGGAACCATCGTTCCTGGTTGGGACCAGTGGTATTTCGAAACGTTCTTCTTGAATAATGGTGTTAAGATTGTCAACGATGACCGCATGACTACTGACCTTGGTGGGAAGGCTTCTGTTGCAGTCACCAAACAGCTCCAGGATTACATGAACAAGGGTTATGCTTACTGGGCAGCCGGTACAAGCGCTTCTTCAACCATGAGACAGAACTTCCTTGACGGAAAGGCTTTCTCTGTAATTCATACCAGTAGCCTGTACAACCTGTACACCGACCTGGCCGATTTTGAAGTTGGAATGGCATGGCTCCCAGCTGGTGATACCAAAAAGAGTGAGATCGGTGGTAGTGTAATCTTGATTCCTGCAAAGAATGACCAGAAAGTAAAGAATGCTGCTTGGGTATTCCTACAGTACTTGGTTGGTAAGGAAGTTAACATGCGTTGGGCCGACGGTTCAGGCTATATGCCTACCAGAAACTCAGTGCTGACGACCCAGGAAGGTGAGGATTTCCTCAAGAGAAAACCAGCTTTCAAGACCATTTTTGACAATCTTGATGAGATTAACCCCAGAATTCAGCACGCAGGTTGGAACCAACTTGCAACTATCTGGAAATCGAATCTTGACCAGATCATGCTTGAAAACACAAATGTTGAATCCCAGCTCAAGGTTATGGCTGAGGAGATCAATGAAGTTCTCGCTGATTCAGAATAACTAGCTTTTGGTGCCGTCTTACTTCGGTCGGACGGCACTTTTTCCTATAATCTATCTTTGAAAGGAATTTGCGCCTATGAAGCCACTTCTATCCCGAAAAAGCTCAAAAAAAGTAGGGGACTTTGCTACGGTCCTTCCTGCCCTGTTATTTTTAGGAGTTTTTGTCTATTATCCTGTAGTCCAAGTAGTGAGAATCAGCTTTACAAACTGGAATCTCATCAATGACTCGTACAAGTACGTAGGACTGAAAAACTGGATTTGGCTTTTTGAGGGATCGGGTACAAAATACCTTTTGAACTCTCTAAAAGTAACTTTCCTCTACACACTTGGGGAGTTGTTTGTAACCATCATCGGTGGGATGATACTGGCTGTTATCTTCAATAAGCTTGCAAAATCATTTTCCATCATGCGCGCCCTTGTTTTTCTTCCCAAATATATCGCAATGTCATCAGCTGCTGTTGTATTCCTTTGGATCCTCAATACAGACAATGGTATACTCAACTACTTCATCATGAAGATGGGTGGGACGAAGGTAAACTGGCTTGGTGATAAGAACCGGGCCCTACTTTCAATCCTCATGCTAACCGGTTGGAGGACCATCGGGTATGGGATGATGATCTACCTCGCTGCCATGAGAGGCATCAGTACCAACTACTACGAGGCAGCTTCAATCGATGGAGCCAGCAAGTGGACCCAGTTCAGCAGGATTACTCTTCCCTTGCTCTCCCCAACCACATTATTCTTGTTCGTAACTACTTTCATTTCTGCAATGAAGGTCTTCCAGTCCGTAGACGTTTTGACCAGTGGAGGTCCGTACCGCTCTACTGAAGTAATAGTTTATATGATTTATAAGTATGCAATGGAAGATTTCAGGATGGATCGTGCATCCACTGTAGCTGTCTTCTTCTTTATTATACTCCTCATTATTACTGCAACAACAATGAAGATTTCCAATAGGAGTGTGAATTATGACGTCTGATAGCAAGAACACAGCACTCAATGAAGAAGCGATGTTGCTCAACCAAAGAGCCCAAACAAGAAAGAAGATGTTGAATGTAGGGCAGTATATCCTAGCTATTCTTGTCACGTTAGTCATGTTCTTCCCCCTTTATTGGATGTTGATAACTTCTGTAAAATCTCAACAGGAAGTCTTGCGAAGCCTGCCTACATTCTGGCCTCGTGAGTGGCACTTCGAAAACTATATCAATGTGTTCAAACGGGCTAATTTCAGTAAGTATTACTATAATACGACAGTCATGACAGTAGGTATCCTGTTCAGTCAGGTAATAACGGGTGTTCTTGCTGGGTATGGATTCTCCAAGGGAATCTTCAAAGGGAAGAATTTCCTTTTTGTCATAGTCCTCGGAGCGTTGATGATCCCCTTGCAGGTAACCTTTATCCCTCTCTACATCATGTTTGCCGATTGGAAGCTGACCGACACATTTTTGGGTCTTATCCTGCCGCTTGCAGTCTCCCCATACTATATCTTTATGATGCGCCAGGCTTTCTTCTCTGTTGATGACAGCTATGTAGAGGCAGCAAAGATCGATGGAATGGGTAGACTGGGTATTATCACCCAGGTACTGGTGCCGATGACCAAGTCAACGCTCATCACCATCACGCTGGTAACATTCACAGATGGATGGAACAGCTATTTCTGGCCTAAGATCATTGCTAAAAATGAAGTGAGGCGTGTATTGACCGTTGGACTTGTACACTTGCGCAACACGTTTGCAGGTCTGGATACCATGAATAACCATGAGATCATGGCAGGTGCCGTCATGGCGGTACTCCCTGTGATCATTCTCTTCTTCATATTCCAGAAGTATATGCTTACCGGATATGAAAAGACTGCGATGAAATAAAAGGAATTTTCAATGCTTACATACGCACATAGGGGTTTCAGTGGCGAATACCCGGAGAACACCATGCTTGCCTTTAAAAAGGCCTATGAGACCGGTTGTGAAGGAATTGAGCTGGATGTCCATCTGTCAAAAGATGGACATCTTGTCGTCATCCATGACGAGACGGTTGACAGGACTACCGACAGAACGGGTTTTGTCAGGGATTTCACCCTACGGCAGCTGCAAGAGATCAATGCAGGAACAGAGGAGGCCTTTGAAGGCATCCCTTCTTTTGAAGAGTATTGCATCTGGGTGAAAGACCTTCCCCTTATCACAAACATTGAGATAAAGACAAACCGTTACTATTATCCGGGCATAGAGGAGAAGGTTCTTGAAATGGTAGGCAGGTACCAGCTGAAACAGAAAACTCTGGTATCCTCCTTCAATCATGCATCCCTTTGGAAAATCAAATCCTTGGATCCCGATTTCAAGTGTGCGATGCTGCTGAACAGTAAAAGCATCGGGAATATCGGACCTTACGCGAAAACCATGGGAATGGAGTTCTTTCATCCCGATGGGACCACACTTACTTTTGATGAAGTCAAGGAGTGTCACGAGCAGGGGATAATGGTTAATGTCTGGACAGTCAATGATATGGCCCTTCTGAAAAGAGTGATCAATTTCGGTGTGGACGGAATCATCACGAATTTCCCTGATATGGTTAAGGTTTGGATAGAGAACAGTAAGGAAATCAAGAAATGAAAAGGAATCTGAGGTGCATGGCTTTGCTGTTGGCAATCATCTTGCTGCTCTTGCCAACCTTGTTGTTTTCCCAAGATGTGCTTACCCGAGAGAAGGGTAAGCTCAACATCTATTTTCTGGACCTTGGTGTCGATGAGTTTGCAACTGACAAGAGCGGGGATGCGACCATCCTGATCGCACCGGAAGGGGAGGTCATGCTCATTGATTCCGGCCATCCCCAATGCTATCCCCAGGTCATAGAGGCATTGAACAAGCTTGGTGTGGACCATATCGACTATTTTGTTGCTTCCCATCCGCATATAGATCACATAGGTTCGTTCCCCCAGATAGCAGAGGCCTTTTCCATCGGGAAGGTGTACCGTTCATCAATCGTCTACAATTCCAGCCATCAGGCTAATTTTTTGCATTCGATACAAGAGAAGAATTTGGATGTTGAAATCCTTTCTGAAGGGGATAGCTTCTCTTTCGGCTCCGCTATCGAAATCAAGATATACAACCCAAGCGAACCTATAAACTATCCAAAGAATTATCCTGACAACAGTACTTCTTTTGTAAACAACCAGTCATTGGCAATGCGCCTTTCCTATGGCAAATCCTCGGCTTGGTTTTCAGGTGACCTGTATCTGGTCCAGGAGAGGGAGCTCGTACTCAAGTATGGTGATGAGTTGCAAAGTGATGTCATCAAGGCTAATCATCATGGGGGTAAAACTTCCAACAGCCTCAGATGGATCAAGACAATTCAGCCGCAGATAGTAGTCGCCATGCATGACACCCTCGACAGCATGAGCGTCTACACCAACTACAAGAAGTATGGCGCAGAGTATCACCTGACCTATTTGAATGGTACGGTGAGGGTGGTCATGGACGACAAGAAGAATTATACGGTTACAGATACCACTCAGAGTTGGATGAACTTATAGCTGACTTTACTTTCCTGTCCAGCACCTTGTTGAGGAGATCCGGCCTGTTGGTTGTTATGAAGTCAACACCCATCTCTGCGAAATTCCTCATGCTGATGGTGTCGTCGACAGTCCAGACCCCAACACCAAGGTCATACGATCTGAGCTGATCATATAGTACCTGTGAAAGGTATTCGCCATTGACTCCTACATACTCCACATTCAGGGAGGCCATATGTTTTGCTACGGTCTCAGGTCCTGTCACGCCTTTACTTGAAAGGTAGCCCTTACTTATCAGGGCTCCCAATTGCATTTTGGAATCAAGGGTGCGCAACAAGGCCAAAGTTGGGAAGTCGAAGGAAATTACAAGGCTTCGGTCTAGAATTCCGTATGTGTTCAAGGTATCGAGCACCTTCTGCTCAATGCCTTCATACCGAAAACCGTCATCTTTTACCTTAATCTCAATCTGATACTTGATCGGCCTGGTGGAGTTCCCTTCGATGAATTCAATCACCTCTTCCAAAGTCGGCATCTTTTGAAAGCCGAAATAGTGTTTTCCACCTTTGAACGTAGAGGCAACATCATACTTGGTCAGTTCTTCTGCAGTAAAGTCAGCAATGGCACCTGGCTTTCCCGTCAAACGAAGTAGCAGAGGGTCATGGATGACCATGAGAGAGCCGTCCTTGCTCAGATGGACATCCATCTCAACTGCGTCCACGTTGTTCTCTAGAGCCACGGTAAACGCCGCCAAGGTGTTTTCTGGGGCGAGGGCGGCACCGCCTCTGTGGGCTACGACGCTTATTTCATGGGAATTATCAGTTTTTGATGCGCATCCTGTAAACAGAATGACTGCCATAGCTATGATGATGGCAGCTCTAGTGGCCACCATGGATGAACGTAGTGAGTGTTTTCTTGAATGATTCATTGTACTCCTTGAGAAGATCGGCTGTTGTCTCTTCCATTCCTTTTTCGGATTCCGGTTCATAGTCTCCCAGCCATCAGGCTAGGGATCCCTGGTACCTATCCAATAATATCACACATGTTTGTGACTGTGTAAACTCTAGTAGGTTTTCAAACCAGGCTACAGTGGAATTATTGTACCCTATCAGCATAGGTCATGGAAGACCTGCTCTTCCCTATGTTCAGTAGGGAGGAGCCGACAGCTCCTGTAAACCTATAAATCCATTAAACAAATCTCTGGGGTTAAAGTGAGATGAGTATCCGATATCTGCATAAATAAACCTGTTACAGACCGAACATAATCAGTAAAATTCAAGATGAAGGCCATTGATTGCATAACGAAAAAAAGACTTTTCAAAGAGGAGACGTATACAAAACAAACTCTCCTTTTGAAGGAGAGTTTGTTTTGATTTGAGAAAGACAGTTACAGAAAAGTATACTCTTCAGCCGCCGAAGACCAACCATTGCCGGGGCCGTCAATATTAGCGGAGGCATCGTTGATAGTGATCTCAAACATTCCATTTTCATGCGTAGCGACCAGAAGTCGGGAAGTACCGGGAACTGTTGATATATCCATGGCGCTTACAATATTAGTAAGAGAGAGTTCTTTGGCATACCCTGATTTTACATCCACTCCGGCTCCAATTGCTGCATTGGGGAGCGCCTTTGGGAAAGAAAAAACATGTAAAGCAGAAGATTTAGCAGAAGGTTTGGTTATGAGATGATAATTAGTTCCATCATAATCAACCGCCAAGGCAAAAGCATTGGTTGCATATGTTTTTGAACTGGAAGCTATGGATGTCCAAGCCGTTCCATTTACATGATAGATTTTTCCATCCGTTGTGAGTACATACAAATTATTTGTAGCTTGATATACGAAGTTTGCTATCTGCACATCTTGTGTACCGAGGGATGTTTTGGAGGGACCAGAAGGTTCAACCAGATAGTGTTCGCGATCACCGTCTCCATTGATGAAAGAAACAATCATAGGTGCCGTTGCATCCTGTTCCTTGGCAGTTTGCTGGATGACAGATTCAATATCATACCCTGCAGGAAGGGAGGCAAAACTTGCTATTGGTGTTTTGAAATTTACGGGAGCTACAGAGCTGTATTTCAACAAATCAAAAACCTTAGCGCCGGAGCCATTTTTCCCTGTGACCAAAATCATGGAATTAGCATAGAGAGCCTTGATGGATAGCTCAGTGGCGACAGAAGGCGCTTCTGCCGCTGTTACCGTTATCGTCCCGGGGATTGCAGAAAGATTGGTTGTATCGATTACTCTTACTTGATTTGCAGAGCGTTCGTCATCATTGTTGGTGATATAGAAAATTTTATCTGCTTTATAAGCAGCACCCTGAATAATATGTTCATACTTACTAGCAACTATTGTCTTTGTAGTTCTGGGATTAGTCACTTCTTGAATACCTTTTGTAGTTCTAAAATATAACTTAGCAGCTGATGATAGTGGGTTGGAATCTGCTCCCAATAGTTGTATGTACCGTATCGACAGTGGTTCCTTTGATTGGGATATTTGTTTGAATATGCCAGCACTCCCATCCAGGTTGCAGGAGGCAAAGGTTATTGTTATGAGGATGATAGTAAGCAGTATTGTTCGTGTTTTCTTCATGAGAGTCTCCTATTGGCGGTATGTTACTGAAAGGGTGATGGGAATGAATCCTGCAATGGCGTTATCTGCCTTGAGAGAGGGTTCATAGTTAAGCTCAGGAATCAGCCATATG
>Ga0265295_1005726_pt1 | contig 15588 bp, 9 predicted proteins | sample Munlansysbiofilm_FD_192503 | JGI IMG/M metagenome (GOLD analysis project Ga0265295, IMG submission 192503) | Leachate microbial communities from a municipal landfill in Southern Ontario, Canada - Methane capture system biofilm | ecosystem: Engineered > Solid waste > Landfill > Unclassified ... | reverse complement strand
AACTCAAGAATTATTGACCGTATCATTTCTGAACGTGTGATTGAAATTGTTGTTGATGTACCAACATCAAGTTACGTCGACAATGATCAATTAGACATCACAAATGCTGAATTGAAGAAACTTGTTCAAACACTCGGTATCTTAGGTGTTAATAACCTATCTGCTGGTATTGATACAACGTCTCTAACACAAGGTCAGTTAGATGACTTATACAACCTAGATTCAAGATTAGTAGATCGTATGATTTCTAAAGAATTAATCGCTTCAACTGCAATCACAGTTCCAACCGAAGCAATTTCAGTCCTAGGTGATTCAAACTTTGATTCGAACCACCCAGGCAAAGACATCAAACGTAGTGAACTAAGTGCCTTAATTAATGCAATGGGTATTATGAATGTCTCAGACATCACCGTATCAATGGATGCCCAAACCATCACAATCGCACAACTTCAACAACTTGATGCCTTAAATTCAAGTATCGTTGACCGCATCCTATCAAGCGCTATTATTAGCGCTATGGATGTGCCAACCGGTGCTTACACAGTAGTAAATGAACATTTAGTTAAGAGTGAAATTACAGGTATGATTGCTGCATTAGTGATTTTAGCTGACAATGACACAACAAAGACAATGGCAGATCTTACATTAACAACCATCGCACCAGCTAATTTAACAACTGCGAAGTTAGATGACTTGTTAAACGTAGATTCACTAATTGTTTACCGCTTAGTTGCTAGTGGCGTTAAGGGTGCAAACATCCATACGACTGAATCGTTAGCTGTAAGTGGTGATTCAAATTATGACGCAAATGCAATCGGTGACGACATTAAAGTTGCTGAACTAGAAGCACTTGTCCAAGCAATGACGATTTTAAGTGTTACTAACGTTGGTGACATCGCTAGTTCAATCACATTAACTAATCTTCAATCATTAGACGATGCGGATATTGCATTACTCGTTGCAGCACCAAATACAATTGTTTATCACCTTGTATCGGATGCGTTAATCAATGATTTACCGCAACTATATCTTGATTCACTACCACAAAGTGACTTCACAGATGTTAGCAGAACAAGATTTACAAGAGCTGCAATTGTTGCTTATTTTGAAAGTGTTTAACTGATGAATGACGTTAAAGGACCTTGCCTATGCAAGGCCCTTTTTCTTCATGTTTGTCGCTAATTTTTAAGTCCATGTGTTTTATCAATCGCACACGTGTTGTATGCTGTTAAATTCAAATGATAACAAAATTAATAGCTCTATCGATAAAGCATTTCTATTCGTTAGGATCGATAAGAAAATAAAGGTAGAATATTAAAGAGTACCCTAATCGAATAAAGGCTTGAGACAATAAGTCAAGAACCGAACAATTCGCGATGAAAGGTCATTTTATCGGTCTTGCTCTATTTGAAATGCATAAGTCAGGCATTTTTCTAACACAGACATGATACAATATAAGTACAATAGAAAAGAGATGAGTATATGGTAAAATCATTTGAACAATTCGAGTTAATCGAACCCTTATTAAAAGCTTTAACTGTGCTTGGGTATGAATCACCAACTGACGTTCAAAGTTTAGTAATACCAGCGATTAAAAACAACAGGGATGTAATTATAAAGTCAAAAACAGGTAGTGGTAAAACGGCAGCTTTTGCTATTCCGGTTTTAAATAAAATCATTTGGGATAAAAAGGAACCACAGGTCTTGGTCTTGACGCCGACAAGAGAACTAGCAACTCAGGTTAGAGACGACATATTCAATATTGGTAGATTTCTAAGAATTAAGGTAGAAGCTGTGCACGGGAAATCATCATTTGATAAACAAGCCAAACAATTAAAACAACGGACACATGTTGTTGTAGCGACACCAGGAAGACTAATTGATCATATTTTAAGTAAAACAATTGATCTAACAGCGATTACTCATCTAGTAATCGATGAAGCAGATGAAATGCTTAAAATGGGCTTTATCGATCAAGTCAAAGAGGTATTGACTCATGTACCGATGAACACACAAATGATTCTTTTATCAGCAACGATGCCACAAGACATTGTCGAATTATCTAATTTACACATGGTAAATCCACAATTAATAGTTGCAAAAGATTCAATAGAAACAGAAAATAAGTTGCTTCAATATTACTATGAAGTCGAAAAAATGGGGAAAATAGATTTGATTAGTTCAGTTCTTATTGTAGAAAACCCAAACAGCGCAATTATATTTTGTAACACAAAACAGTCGGTTGACGAGGTTTACCAGATTTTAAATAGAAAGTCTTTTTCACCAATAAAACTTCATGGTGATATGGATCAAAAAGATAGACTTAAAGTAATCAACGACTTCAAACATGGTCTTTATCGGTATTTGGTAGCAACAGATGTTGCTGCTCGTGGGCTTGATATCGATCAAGTTTCACTGATTATCAATTTTGATCTACCACGCAACATTGATAATTACATCCATAGAATCGGTAGAAGTGCAAGAGCGGGTGCTAGTGGTAAAGCCATTTCATTTATCAGTAATAGAGAATACAAATATTTAGATATAATCACGGCACAAACAAATCAAAAAATAGAGGAGCTTGAAATTCCTACTGAATTAGATGTTAAACAAGCATTAGAAGCTTTTAATCACAAACAAGAAGAAACAAAACAAATCAAAATGGACAAAGGATTTGAGTTCAAGCAAGAAATTATGAAACTTCACATCAATGCAGGTAAGAAAACGAAAATGAGACCATCTGATATTGTTGGAGCGATTTGTAATATAAAAGAACTAACAGCAGCAGATATTGGTGTTATAACCATATTAGACATCTCAACCTTTGTAGAAATATTGAATAACAAAGGTGAAATCGTTTATCAAGCCTTGCAAAAAACACCAATTAAAGGTAGAATGCGGGTTGTTAGTAAAGCAAATAAAACAGAATATGAACTTGCTTATGAAGAAACAACACACACAAAATGATATTTTTAACCGATAGGCGTAGATTTAGTTAGATAACAGTAAGTGTATTATATATAGGACTTGCTGGTTATGATTTAAAGTTTGGCCATGCGATTATTAATGTGGTCCTATGGTATCAGGAAACTTAACGCATTTATAAGAACGAACCTATTTATGGTATCGTTAAGTAGGTCTTGTAAGTCTTGCTTATTATTTGAAAGGAGAACTAACAACTAATCTTTTTACGAGAAAGCCTAGATGTTAGAATTTATGAGATGGAAATTTTAAGAGAAAAGTTAATTGAATTTTTAACAAAGTTAGGCTTTGAAGGAACATTAGTACCAGTTATTTTAGATGTCGCTATATTTGCCTTGTTGCTTTTAACAAGTATTGTCGGCTATTTTATTATTAAGATAGTATTTAATGTAACAGTTAAAAATGTTGGACTAAGAAGAGGAAACAAATTTATTGTGACGCTCTTAAAAAGCCCGCTAATTGCGAATGTTATTAAATTGATTCCAACGTTATTTTTGTTTGAAATGATTATTTATTTACCAACATTAAAGAGTTTTCTTGATTTTTTCTTAATACTTTATATAGCGTTTTTAATACTTAAGATTATTAGCTCCGCACTTGATTTAGTCAACAAACTCTATGTTGAATACAATGATCAATCCAGTTTGAAACCGATTAAAGGTGTACTGGCATTCATTAAAATTATCGTATTCATGGTGGTTGTTATTATTGTTGTTGCCCATTTTGTTGGAGAAAGTCCGGTTGTTATTCTAACAGGACTTGGAGCACTTTCTGCAGTAATCATGTTGATATTTAAAGATAGCATTTTAGGTCTTGTTGCTGGTTTTCAGATGTCAGCCAATGACTTAATTAGAATCGGTGATTGGATTGAGATGCCAGACTATGGCGTTGACGGGGACGTTATCGATGTCACCTTGACCTTTGTTAGAGTTCAAAATTGGGATAAAACAACCGTAACGGTGCCTGCATATAAATTAATATCTGAATCATTTGTCAATTGGCGGAGTGTTTTTGACATTGGTGGAAGAAGAATCAAGCGTTCAATCAATATAGATAGTAAAAGTGTTAAGATAGTAAATGATGAGTTATATGAAAAATTATTAAAAGTGGATTTTATTAAAGATTATTTAACTAGTAAGAAACTTGAAATTGATCGATACAACAAAGAAGGTAAGATTGACACATCTGTTGATTTAAATGGTAGAAGATTGACCAATTTAGGCGTCTTTAGAATATATTTGACGGAATACCTAAAAAGGAACCCTAATGTAAATCAAAACATGTTTATTCTTGTTCGGCAGCTTCAAAACAAAAATATGGGAATTCCATTAGAAGTATATGCATTCTCTAATAAAACAGCATGGGCAGACTATGAAGATACTATGTCAGATATATTTGATCATGTCTACGCAACTACGGATTATTTTGATCTAAGAATATTCCAAGAACCTTCAGGCTATGACATTTCACAAATAATTAATAACAAATAAAAAGCGAATATAGCACCTGCATATTCACTGTAAGTAGTTAGACTTAAGGTAGAGTTTAAAATCTTAAGTCTTTTTTTTCTTAAAACTTATATTAATAACGACAAGTAATTCATTAAATTTGGCACTAACGAGCAAAGATAAAAAGATATCTCTAATGACTTAAAAAGCATATTTGATTTTAGTATCATGTACTATAAGAAAACATAAGTTAAGTATCTAATATTATTTTAAAGAAAAAAAACGTTATTGACGTTCAAAGTATTTACGGTATATGTGACGTTCAAAGGACTCTGTGAAAGCAAGTGCTTTTTCTTCAGTGAATCTGATAATCTAAAGTAAATGTGTTTCATTAATCTCATTTGTGTTATAATCATAAAAAGGAGTGATTAATTTTGAAAAAACAACTACCAAAAAGAAATGAATTAAACATCAACCATACGTGGGCGATGACCAATCTGTTTGAAACAGAAGAAAAGTATTTAAAAGCATTCGATGAGGTTACTAATTTGATTGATGAATTTGAATCAACTTACTCAGGCAAATTAGCAACAAGTGAAGTTATCAATAAAGCACTTGATGCGTATCAAGTCATTCAAGGTAATCTTTCAAGAATAGGTGCCTATAGCTCACTTCAAACTAGTACAGATTCATTGTCAGAAGAAAACCAAATGAGACATGGAAAAGCAATGATGCGTTTTCAACAATTCTCTAAAAAATTGACATTTTTATCAAATGAATTAAAACAAATCGATAATGAAACGCTTTTAAAAGCGGCGGACGCATCTAATAGTAACGGCTATTATATTAAAGAATTAATTGAGGATAAAGTCCACACATTAAGCCCTGAGGTCGAAAAAGCGCTTGTGAGTTTATCACCGGTCTTATCAGTGCCTTATCAAAACTATAACCGTTTTAAGCTTGCGGATATGAAATTTAACGATTTTGAAGCAGATGGAACAATTTATCCAAATTCATTTACACTCTTTGAAAATGAGTATGAATATGAGATTGACACAAAAATAAGACGTCAAGCATATGAGTCATTTTATGGAAAATTAGCAGAATACCAACATGGTTTCGCAAGTAATTATCAAGCACACGTTCAAAAAGAAAAAATCATGTCAGAGTTAAGAGGGTTTGATAGTGTATTTGACTATCTACTACATGATCAAAAAGTCAGTATTGATTTTTTAGATCGACAAATCGACTTAATTATGGAAAAACTCGCACCTGCAATGAGACGCTATGCGAAACTACTAAAAAAAGTTCATGGGTTAGATGAAATGACTTATGCGGATTTAAAGATTGCAGTTGACCCACAATTTGAACCAAAAGTTTCGATTGAAGAGTCAAGAGAACTTTTGATTGAAGGCTTATCCGTTTTAGGCGATGAATACAATCAAATCGTCAAACGTTCGTTTGACGAACGCTGGATTGATTTTCCACAAAACCAAGGCAAATCAACGGGTGGCTTTTGTTCATCACCTTATGGCGCCCCTTCCTATATTCTACTTAACTGGAATGGTCAAATGGATGAAGTGATGGTCCTTGCTCATGAAATTGGACACGCTGGTCATTTTCAATACGCAAATGCAAATCAAGCCATTTTAAATACCAGACCTTCAATGTATTTTATTGAGGCTCCATCAACAACAAATGAGCTTTTAATGGCAAATCATTTAATTAAAAAAGCCAAAACTGCTCGTGAAAAGCGCTGGTTAAAATCAGTCATGATATCAAGAACCTATTACCATAATTTTGTTACTCATTTACTTGAGGCAGCATTCCAAAGAGAAGTGTATCGTAGAGTAGATCAAAAACAGCCACTCTCAGCCAATAGTTTAAATCAAATTAAACTAGATGTGTTAACTAAGTTTTGGGGAGAAGAAGTGACGATTCCTTCTTGGGCTGGATTAACTTGGATGAGACAACCACATTACTTTATGGGGCTCTATCCATATACTTATTCAGCTGGTTTAACATTAGGTACTAAGGTGTCTAAGATGATTGAAAATCAAGAGATTAAACCACAAGAATGGATTGAGGTCTTAAAAGCAGGTGGGACAAAAACACCACTAGAACTTGCAAAAATGGTTAATGTCGATCTTTCAACCGATAAACCATTGATTGAAGTCATTGAAGAAATCTCATTGATTATTGATGACATTATTAACTTAACTGAATAATCACTTACATTTAAAATAGAAATAAGGGCTTATGCGGTTGCATAAGCCCTTATTATTTTACGTTTTTTTAAAGTCTTTAAATAAATCACGCAGTTCTTCAATCTTAAGATTGCAACTTTTATTCTTAGAACAGTTACATGAGAGTTTATCGCTCTTTTTTATCCATTTGAAATAGACAATAGAGCCTAATATTAGAGTAGTAAAAATCAATATAACAACGTCAGCGATACTCATAATATACCTCCCAAAACACTTAAGATGATAAAGGTCAAACTGGCTAAAATGTAGGCTAAGCCTGTTTGAAACAAGACGGCAAACCAAGTTTTCTTAGCACTGCCAAGTTCTCTGTGCATTGCGCCAATTGCTCCAAAGCATGGGGCAGAAAACAAATTGAACACCATGAAAGCGTAACTTGAAGCAGGTGTGAAGAACTGAAATACAGTTGATCCAAAGATGAGGTTACCATCAGAAACATCTGGTGATAAACCAGCAATCACCGCCATTGATGAAACGACTTGTTCCTTGGCAACTAGCCCTTGAATAGCTGAAACAGAAGCAGCCCAAGATAATTCGCCAAGTATTGGGTAAAACAAGAAAGAAAATACATTTCCAATGCCAGCTAGTATGGATTGATTGATATCTACGCCATATTGAAGTGTAAATGAAAAAGATGCCATAAACCAAATAATGATTGATGAAAATAAGATAATGGTTCCAGCTCTTGTGATAAATTCACTAACGTTATAGTAGACGTCTTTTAGTACGTATTTAACGTTTGGTATTTGATAACTAGGCAACTCACTGATAAACGATGAAGGAACGCCTTTAAAGAAGAATTTCTTCATGATGATTGAGGATACGACAATTATGATGATAGATAAAAAATAGAGTGAAAATGAAATAAATCCCGCGTAATCTTTAAAGAAATAACCGGCAAACATAGCGATAATGGGTAATTTTGCGCTACAAGGGATAAATGGGGTGACCATAATTGAAATACGTCTTTCGTCTTGTGACTCAATGGTTCTTGTTGCCATAATACCTGGTACACTACAACCAGACCCAACGATGAATGGAATGAGTGCTTTTCCACTTAAACCAAATTTTTTAAACAAGCGATCGAGGAAAAATGCGATTCTCGTCATGTATCCACTGGTTTCTAAAAGTGAAATCATCAAAAATAAGATGATTAGCTGAGGCACAAAGTTGAGTACAGCACCGACACCAGCGATCATGCCATCAACTACCAGTGATCTTGACCAGCTAGAGGCATTAACCGTTTCAAGAAAACCATTGGTCCAATCACTAAAAGAGCCTACCAATCCGTCGATTAAATCCACGGTAAATGAGCCAACAACGCCAACTGATAAGTAGTAGATTAAGAACATGACCACAACAAAAATCGGAAGTGCTAAATAGCGATTAAGTAGAAGTTTATCTAGTTTATCTGTAAATTCAATTTCAGTTTTATTCTGGATGACGGTATCTTTCTTCAATGATTCTATATAGTCATACCGTTTTGAGGCAAATAATTCCTCTGTGTCCATTTCTTTTTCAAGTTCATTGATCGATGAACTCAAGATTTCTGAGTGATAATCAACAATTAAAGGGTCTTTCTCCAAAAGTTTAATACTTAAGAAACGTTGATGTTTTGTTTCTAGTTCATTAGAAACAGCCTTAATGAGTGATTCGGTTTTATCATCAAAAATTTCGATGGTTTGGTGTTTTTGATAAGTCTTATTTTGAATCATACAGATGAGTTCTTGTAAGTTGGTATTTTTTAGTGCAGATATGCTAACGACACTCATTTTTAATCGTTCTTGAAGACCTAATGTGTCTAGTTTTAAACCTTTTGACTCGAAACGATCCTGCATGTTAAGCACAAGAATCATATCAATTTCAAGTTCCATTAGTTGTGTGGTTAAATATAAGCTGCGTTCAATCGAGGTTGCATCAACCAGATTAATGAGTAAATCTGGTTTTTCTTCAATCAGAAATTGCCTAGAAATTGATTCTTCAATGGTATAAGGACTTAACGAATAGATCCCAGGCAAATCGATCAACTCGATTTGCGTGCCTTTGATCATACCCGATTTATGTTCAATCGTCACACCAGGCCAATTTCCGATTTTCTGATTTGAACCAGTTAAGGCATTGAATAATGTGGTTTTACCACTGTTTTGATTTCCGATTAACGCGACTTTCATCGTTCTACCTCTACTAAAATGTTTTTCATGTCGAGTTTTCTAATACACAGTTCATAGTCTCTAATCAATATATCGTAGGGGTCTCCAAGTGGTGCTACTTTTTTAATAAGCACTTGAACGCCTCTGGTTAATCCCATATCGAGTAAGCGTCTACGTAGGGCTTTGTCGGTGGTTAAGAGTTTTACGACAACACCACGCTGTCCGATTTTTAGAGTATCAAGTGTGACTTCTTTTTTATTTGTCTGATTCATAGTTATCCGTCCAATCTTCATCTATATGATAGAGAATTCGAGCATTATTGTCAAAAGATATCATAATTATTCTAATTAAATCTCTAAATATCTATAATTTGAACTAATCATCATTTATTTAAAGAAAGCGATTTTAGCAAAATAACGAAAATGATATAAATTATCGATATTTCATTGAATCTCAAGACCGTTTTAAGTATAATAACATATAGTAACGATTATAAGTTGGAGGGATCAATTTGAATGACCAGCATTATAAGTCATTGATATTTAATGGTCCAATAGGGTATGTTCATCTTAAACATGTTTATGATGATTTGGGGCGTTTGAATGATTTTTTATTTGTCGAAGTGAATGAAGTGTTTTCTAACATAGTAAAAAAAGAACAAAGAGAGATTATCAATCAACGATTTAATGACGTAAATTTGGGGTTTAACCTAGATAAAGAACGGTTTATTGAGAGTTATGATTTATACACATCAAATAAGGGTTATACGATAACGAAGTATTCTCGCATCAGCGGCGAACATTTCACATTTAGTTTTTATCCTTTTTCAAAAGATGATGTAGCGGTATACTTAACCAAATGTGATTTTTCTTCAAAGGTCTATGGTGACCCCCTGATTGTTGAGGAGTCAAAGGCAGTTTACTATGACGTCATAACCGGGCTTTCAAATCGCACGTATTTTGATAAAGTTTTAAAAGCGATGGATAACCTAAATTATTATCCCTTAGGGATCATCATTTGTGACATCAACGACATGAAACAAATCAATAGCAATTTTGGTAGAGCAACAGGAGATTATGTCATCCAATCGGTTTCAGAAATTCTTAGACCATATGAAGATTATGGGTATGTTATTTCAAGAACTGGCGATGATGAGTTTGGAATTATTACACCAAACACATCAAATGATGTCCTCTATAAACTAATGTTAGAATTACAAGAAAAGTTTCAAAGCATAAAACACGAGTTGTTTGATTCAAGTTTTACACTTCAAGTCAGTGTTGGATACAACATAAAAAAACATGAAACAGAAGATATTAATGCAATTATAAAAGTAGCAGAAGACTACATGATGAGACGAAAGTTCATCGCACACAAACACTCAGGAAAAGATGGACTAGCATCGATTAAAGCGATGATGGTCAATAACTCCCATGAGACCGATGAACACATGAACCGCATGGCAGAGCTTGCCTTATTGTTCGCAAAAAAAATGGAAATGAAGCAATCCACGACAGATGATCTCTATTTGTTGTCCATGCTGCATGACATAGGTAAAGTTGGTATACCAACACACATTATTACAAAACCAGGACCATTAACGGATACGGAATGGATCGAAATGAAAAAGCATCCAATGATTGGTTATGAGATTGCAAAGGCTTCACTTGATCTGCACTCTATCGCAGAAGGTATTTTATCGCATCACGAACGATGGGATGGCAAAGGATACCCTCAAGGATTAATTGGCAGGCAAGTACCGCTTTTATCTAGAATAGTGAGCATCATCGATGCGTATGATGCAATGACTGAAGATAGACCATATCGGAAAAAAATGACTCAACAAGAGGCACTTGATGAGATTATTCGCTGTAAGGGGACACAGTTTGATCCTGATTTGGTCGAGGTATTTTTAACTCTCTTTGAGTAAGAGGTCACATGGAATCGTTAGTTAAGCGAATTAAATGGATGGGCTTAGGATTAATCATCATGCTATTTGTCATGATGTTTTTCGCTTTATTCATTCCGCTTAATCGTCAAATTGAAACAAGTAACAAAGAAAATTTTGTTATCAGTGTTGACGCCTACGAATCTTCAATTAATCACTACATTAAAAATTTAGCCAAATTATCAAATGTGATGACGAGTGATTCACATAATGGTCATGGCATCATTGAATATCTGAACGATGGAAAAACAAGAAGTGAACTAAAAGAAGAACTTGCCATTCGTTTTAACCAAAACTATCTAGTTAGTGAGGCATGTTACTTAAGAAGAGAAGTCAATCAAGTTTTATTAGATGAGGTAGGGACTCAATTGTTTGAATTTGATTATCAACAAACGTTTAACGAACAAAGTTGGTTAGTCACGTTTGAAGAAAAAACATTTTTAATCATTTATCAACCAATCATCCATGAGAGTCTTTATTTAGGGCACGACCTGTACTACTTTGATTTGTCAATCTATGTCGATGAAAACAATCAAAAAGGGATTTCATACGAGCTATTTTCGACATTAAATGAAGTGACTGAGTACCTAGAAGCATACGATTACTATACACTGGATGGCAAGCTTGTTTATGAAACAAATTCAAAAATTTTAGTGGTAGGACAAATCAAAGACATTTACGGGTTTTATATGATTTCAATTGATAAAACGCTGTTAAAACCCAATTTAGAACGCATTTATTACAATGTGGCAGTGATCATTACATTTGTCTTTGTGGTCTTCTTTATATTCAATGGAATGACGATTTATAAGGTAAAAAAAGCAATGTTGAAATCCGCACAAAAGACCAATGAGTATCGATTAATCGCGGATTATGATTCCTTAACCTATGCACTTTCGCGCTCCTATTTTGAAAGATGGCGAAAGGAATTTCATCAAAAAGCAAAAGAAGAAGGATGGTTTGCCTCACTGATTATGATTGACGTGGATAACCTCAAACAAATCAATGACGTTTACGGGCACGTCTTAGGTGATGACGTCTTAAGAGAAGTGGGTTCTAGGATTCAAAATTCATTACGCGCAAACGATTTATTCTTCAGATTTGGTGGCGATGAATTCGTCTTAATCCTTGAAGACTGTCCAATCGAAATTGCAGAAAAAATATTAAACCGTATCATTAGTGAAGTAAAAGCAATCAATCATTACTTATTTGATGTGGAGATATCCTACGGTATTGAACGTTTAACCAATGGCGATTTAGTCAATGATGTGATTCATAAAGCCGATATCAAAATGTATAAAAACAAACGAAGTAAAAAGTCATAGGATATCTTATGACTTTTTTGATAGAATAAGGATATGGGAGTTGATTATATGCACAAAGACCGATTAGAGGTTATTCAACAAGGGGTTAAGAAATCAAACAAAAAGTACGTCCTTTATTGGATGCAACAATCACAACGCGTGCATTACAACCACGCGCTGAATCATGCGATTCACGTTGCCAATCTCTATGATTTAGAAGTGTTGGTGTGCTTTTTCATTGACGACGGTTTTTATAACGCCAATGAGCGGCATTTTTCGTTTTTATTAGAAGGATTAAGTGAGGTTAAAAACACGCTTGAAACCTTTAAAATAGGTTTTCATTACGATAAATGTACAGCTAAAGAGGGCATCAAACCATTAATTGAGGATGCCTTTTATGTGGTATTTGATAAGGGATACCAAAAATATCAACTAGAGATTAGAGAGCATGTAAAACAAGTAATAAATCATCAAGCCCCTGATTTGATGATTGTTGAGATTGATTCCGATATGGTCATGCCAATTAAAAGCATTTCTAATAAACTCGAATATGGGGCATATACCATTAGACCGAAATTGATGAAGTTATACCCGTCCTATTTAGATTATAAACGCATTTATGAAGTCAATAAACCATTTAGCTACACAGATGTCTATAAAAAACAAACTTTTGAAATTGAATCAATTCTTCAGTCATTGTCGATTGATCGATCAATCAAACGTAGTCCGATATACAAAGGCGGGTACGTAGAAGCACAAAAATGGTGGTTTCGGTTTATGACTAATGGTATGAATCGATATCATGAGTCAAATGACCCATCTGAAAACAGGACCTCTAAGATGTCGATGTATCTTCATTTTGGCCAAATATCTGTTTTAGAATTAATTGACAAATTAAACACGCTCTTAAATGAAGGAAAAATCGATCAAGCACCTTATGATGCCTACATTGAACAACTCGTGGTTAGACGGACGCTTGCCTTTAATTACGTGACCTTTAATCAAGGCTACGATTCATTTGAACAAATGACTGAACCTTGGGCATATGAGACCATGAAAAATCACGAACAAGACCCTAGAGAATTTCTATATACGAAAAAACAGCTTCAACTTGGGTTAACACACGACCCGTATTTTAATGCCGCCATGGCAGAGATGCGAATCACAGGTTACATGCACAATTATATGCGTATGTACTGGGCAAAAAAAATCATTGAATGGATGCCTACCTACAAAGAAGCTTATCAAACGATACTTGAGTTAAATAACTCGTATTTTATTGATGGAAGAGACCCTAATTCTTACGCCGGTGTTGCTTGGTGTTTTGGTAAACACGATCGCGCTTGGACAGAAAGATTCGTCTTTGGTAAGCTAAGGTATATGAACGCCTCAGGGTTAACTAGAAAGTTTAATATAGAAAATTATGTTTTACAAATGAATGAGCTGATAAATCAATATGAAACAAGCAAAGCAGATTAACTGCTTTGCTTGTTTTTTCGTGAGTGCTCTGTGATAAGTAGAAGTAGTGGACCCGTAAAAAATAGTACACTTAAGAATGAGATTAGGGTGCCTTTGGCAAGAAACAGACCAATCGATTGGATCGATTCAATGTCTGAAAATAGCCCTTCAACCAACCCAGCAGAAAATAGAATAATCATCGAAACAAAGACGGTTGGTATGGACTGATGGTAACTGACTAAAAACGCATTCTTAGGTGTTCGATGTTTTTTCTCTAATTGATATCGATCAGCAATTAACACCGCATAATCGATGGTTGCGCCTAATTGTATTGACATAACGACTAAATAACCGATAAATAGAATAGGGGTATCAGTGACATATAAGACAAATAGATTGGTAAAAATAGCAAATTCAATGACTAGAACAAGTAGAATAGGGATTAAAAAGGATTTGAATAAAATCAGGATGACAACTAAGACGCTTAACGCACTAAGTAGAATGATGAAGGTCTGATCATTTGATACCGATGTTTTAATGTCGTAAATTGATGTGGATAGACCAACGAAGTAATAATCATCATAGACCGCTTTAACCACGTCTTTTAATGACTCATTGAATTGATAAAGTTCATCGGATTCCTGATAGATGGAAGTATAAATGATAAATCGACTATAATCAGGTGAAAGAAAATTATCTTTGATGGCTGGGTCAATTAAACTGCGATCGATGGCTGGGTCAACGCTTGTAACGAGTGATAGTACTTGGGTAACGCCTTTAAGCCCGCTTAATTGACTGCTTAATTCGATTTCATCTTCAATCGATTGGTTTTTAACAAGGATTACTACTGGGTTGTAGTAGCCAAAGACCTCAGTGATACGTTCATCTTGCAGCTCTAGGCTTGTCTTTGTGTGGCTACTTGTTTGATTACCATAAAGATAGGTTACGTTTCTTGAAAAAATGAAAACCACAAGGAATAACACGAGAAAGACAAGTGGCAGTATTTTTCTAAGTCGATAAACCATCTGACCAATTGGTTTAAATGAAGGTAAGAACGTGCGGTGCTTTGTTTTGATAATTAAGTCACCGAACAAAAACAGAAGAACGGGTAAAACTAAGATAACTGCTAAATAGGATAGAAAAATACCTTTTGATAAAACCAAACCGATGTCAAACCCAATCTTATAGTCCATAAAGAATAAAGCAACAAAACCGGCGATCGTGGTTAGTGCCGATGCACTGATGACACGTAAGCTTTCTTTAAAAGCGCTAGAAATAGCGTCTTTTATAGAAGAACCAGCTTCATGATGTTCATAAAATCGGTGAATTAAAAACAGCGCATAATCAAGACTCATCGCAAGTTGTAAGGCGAGCGCCATCGTCATTGTGATGTAAGAAACGTTTGGCAAAAACGCATTGGTTCCCTGATTTAGAGAAATACCAACACCAAGTGCAATTAAAATCACAATTGGTTCAAGATAGCTTTTTGATGCGATCAGTAAAATGAGTAAGCAAATGGGTAATATGATAAATAAAATTTTAAAGGTTTCCCCACTTGCGACATTCCTTGCCTCTATGTTTGTTAGTACTTCCCCTCTGAGGTCAAAATCCTTGCTGATTAAAATGGTTTTTATTTCATCGATGCTATCTTGTAGACGAATATCATAACCATCAAAATCAAATGTGATTTGGATCAATGCATGGTTATCCTTATAAAATTGTTCTCTAATCTCTTTAGGAACGAATTCAATCGGAACAACCCTCAAATCTACAAAATCATCTAACCACACGACCGATGAGACATGAGAGACATTCGTCAAATCCGTTTTAAGCTTGATGACGTCACTTGCAGTCACTTGATTTAGCATTAATTGAATGGCTGCTTCATTAGCGAAGTTTTCTTCAAGGATGACTAAACCTTGTTTGGTGTTCGAATCCTCTGGTAAATAAGTGCTTAAATCGTAGTTAATCTTGATGTTAGACATTAAAAAAAGCGAACAAAAAACCAGGACTAACGTTACAAATACCGTGATA
>Ga0265295_1005725_pt1 | contig 15592 bp, 12 predicted proteins | sample Munlansysbiofilm_FD_192503 | JGI IMG/M metagenome (GOLD analysis project Ga0265295, IMG submission 192503) | Leachate microbial communities from a municipal landfill in Southern Ontario, Canada - Methane capture system biofilm | ecosystem: Engineered > Solid waste > Landfill > Unclassified ... | reverse complement strand
CTTGGTTTTAAAACACGTTCGGCATCGGCACAACGAAGCTTTTGGTGGCGTGCAAGTGCTTTTTATCGGCGATATGCTCCAACTTCCGCCTGTAGTGAAAGAAAACGAATGGCGAATTTTAAAGGATTATTACGACAGTATGTTCTTCTTCGATTCGCTCGTGCTAAAGAAAAAACCACCTATCTACATCGAATTGGATAAGATTTTTCGGCAACACGATCCTGTATTTATTTCCATGCTAAATAATATTCGGCAAGGAAAAATTAATGCCGAAGAGATGGAAATACTCAATCAGCATTATATGCCTTTTCACAAAACAACGCATGCAGACAGAACCATTACCATTACGACCCACAATAAAAAAGCAGATGATATTAATCAAAACTTTTTAGACAGTTTGATTAGTAAAGAATTTCATTTTTATGCAGACGTTGAAGACAATTTTCCAGAACATCAATTCCCAATAGATGAAAGACTTACGCTAAAAATGGGAGCTCAGGTTATGTTTATTAAAAACGATCCCAGTGGACAAGGACTTTTCTTTAACGGAAAAATTGGAATCATCAGCAAACTTTCAGACAAGACTATTGAAGTGACCACTGAAGATTCGGATGATCCTATTGTTGTTGAAAAATATACTTGGGAAAATATACGATATGAACTAAATGAGCAAACTCAAGAAATTACAGAAGTTGTAGTCGGCAAATTCACTCATTTTCCGTTGAAATTAGCATGGGCTATTACGGTTCATAAAAGTCAAGGACTTACTTTTGAAAAAGCGGTTTTAGATATTTCGGAATCTTTTGCGTCAGGGCAAATTTATGTCGCACTTTCGCGACTTACCGGACTAAAAGGGCTGATTTTGAAAAGCAAAATAAACTTTGACAGTTTAAAAATTGATCAAAAAGTAAGCGACTATTCCAATCAAAAAATGGAAGAAAAACAATTGCTTCCAATTCTTGAAAGTGAACGATTCAATTATGTTGTAAAACTGATTCTTGATAAATTTATAATGTTGAAACTTTTTCAGGAAGTAAAGCTGCATCACGAGCGTTTTATGGAAAACGAAAATGCTCTTTTTAAGGATGAATGCTTGGATTTTAGCAAATTGATTTTTAAAGAGACCGAAGAACTTTTGGATGTATCCGAAAAATTTGACAAACAGATTCGGAATTATGCACAAAACAGAACGGTTCAAAGTTTCGATCGCATTATGGAACGTTGCTTGGCTGCCGAAAGCTATTTTAGCAAAAAACTTTCGAATGTGTCCAATTTGATGATTGAAAGAATTGACGAAACAGCCACCAATGAAGAACTTGTGGACTATACCGAAGAGATTATCAATCTCGAAAAAATGACCTTCGATATTCTTCAAGGAATAAGCTCTTGTGCAGCCATTTGCAGAAATATTATGTTTGGATCGGAAGTCAATATTGCGGAATTATGCAAGTCTGAATTTCATGTAAACCGCTCAAAAAAGCTCAATTCTATTCGTATAAGTGCTCTTTATGAAATAGAAAAGATAAAAAATAAAAAGTCGAAACCTCGGAAAAAGAAAACCAAAGAGCCCAAAGAACCAAAAATCCCTTCGCATCAAATATCTTACGAGCTTTATTTATCTGGAAAATCAATTGAAGAGATTGCCCTGGAAAGGGGTTTGGTTCATACTACTATTTTCGGACATCTGACTTTATACATCAAAGCAGGGAAAATCCCAGCCACCGATTTTCTTTCTCAAGACAAAATTGACGAAATCCTGAACGTTTGTCGCAATGCTGACTACAAAACAGCCACAGCGGTCAGAGAAATACTGGGTGACAAATATTCGTACAACGAAATTAGAATTGCCTTGGCTGCTTTTGAACAAACTTCCGAATGACAGACAAAAACCATCTTTGCCGCCCAGGATGCGGTGCTTGCTGCATTGCCCCTTCCATTTCATCTCCCATTGGCATCCGGAAAAATGGCAAAAAAGCGGGCGAAAGATGCTATTATTTGGATGAAAATCTACTGTGCAAACTAATTGATTCCGTAGAACGCCCCGAAGTTTGTAAAAACTTCAAATTCGACCCCATTATTTGCGGAAAAAATTCAGAAGAAGCCATGAAGATTATGAAAGAACTGGAAGAGAACTGATTAGATAAAGTAAAAAAAATCAGAAGTTCGTAATTTAGTAATACTATTGCCCAATAATTTTCGATTTTTCCCCCTCTCCTCCTAGAAAAGGAGAAAATAGATATACTCATAACGACTGTAAATATCAAATAATCTTTACGTTACAGAAATTTACTGATTTTTTATCGGACAACAATAATTTATTAGTTTGATTTTTTTAAGCAAACCCACCTCATGACAAAAGGCAAGGGTTATCAAGCTATCGCTTACTTTATTTCAAAATCAACATTTAACAAGCCAATCATTAACACATTTTTTCCAAAATAAACTTCACTTCTTAATTAATTGTCATACATTTGCTTCGCATGCAATAATTTTTTCTTAAAATTACGATTATGAAAAAGACAATATACATTCACAAAAAAGGAATTTTACATTATAAACCCATTTGGATTTCTCTAAACAATGGAAAATACAAACTCTATTATTCCAATGCCATAAAACTTTCATCGGAACAGCGAGAAAACACTATAAAAATAAGAGAATTTTTTTTTATACATTCAAAAAAGATAACCGCAAACATTGATGATTTGCCTATCTCTTTAAATATACAACTTGCGAGTCTTCGCAGATGGTTGGACGCAGGAATACTTGTATTACCTCTTTTAATTATTCTAAATTTAATGCTTCCGTGGAGAATTATGCCAACCGAGGCACTTTTATATATTCTATTTGGATATATAGCCATGGTTCCAATTCTCACGTTTTTATTTATACGGAAAAAATATTTTGAAGTGAGCATTCGCTTTTAGAATGCATTCTGATTCAAGCGAATACATTTCAAACTCCTCTTGATAGGTAGAAAAGTAATCGTTGTAAAATTAAGTTCCAATCTCTTTTTCCATTATTTTTGCATAAAAAACAAAATGATTGCAAAACTATACTCAACAAACAGACTTGTCAAAAGTGAAGATTTAAACCACCACGGAACTCTCTTTGCGGGCAGAACCGCAGAGTGGTTTGTCGAATCTGGATTTATCGCGATATCCTCTTATCTCAATCCCAAAAATATCGTTTGCCTGAAAATTCACGGCATGACTTTCAAATATCCCGTTAAAGGCGGCGACAGTATTTGTTTTGAAAGCAAACTGGCATACGTTGGAAAAAGCAGTTTGGTAGTGCTTGTGAAAGTATTCAACAATAAAACTCAACAAGAACTTGTTAGTGGTTTCATCAGTTTCATTCATGTTGACGAAAACACCCGTCCTCTGCCTCATGGCATCGAATTGGAATTTGAAACCGAAGCAGATCGAAAAAATGCAGAAACGGCAGCGATGCTTCCAAAATAAATTTTTTACAAAAAAAACAAGAGGTGCCACAACTCGATATCTTACTCATCACGCCCCCATTTATTCAGATGAATTGTCCGTATCCGGCCACAACAATGTTGAAGCCTTTTTTGGAAACAAATGGATTTAGAGCCGAACAGTGCGACATTAGTCTTTTGACTTTGTTGGAACTTTTTTCAGAAAAAGGACTTATAAACGCATTGAAGCAAATACAAACCAAAAACATTTCTAAAAGTTCCCGCTCCTTTCTCAAAAACAAACAACAATACATCCAAAATATTGAAGCGGTGATCTCCTTTTTACAAGGGTCAAATCCTGATTTTGAAAATGTAATTTTGAATAATAGATTACCCAAAGGGGAGCGATATTTAATGCAAATGCATTCGCTTATTGATTTTGAAGATTCGCCTTCCCTAAAAGCCGAATTCTTGGCTTCCATTTTTGTAGAAGAGATTGGAGATTTTTTAGCAGAAAATGTGGATTCAAGATTTGGTTTTAGTCGCTATGCCGAACAAATTGTTCTGCAAAACGTCTCTTTCAGAAAAATCCAAAAAGCAATTCTTCGCGATACTGTTATTACAGATATTATGTTGAAAATTTTGGATAAAGAAGTGAAAGATAAAAATCCAAAAATGATTGGATTTACAATTCCATTTCCTGGAAATTTCATTATGGCACTGAAAGCTGCTTTTTTCGTGAAGAATCATTATCCAAATATTAAAATTGCCATTGGAGGCGGTTTTATAAATACTGAATTACGAGAATTAAATGAAAAAGAAGTTTTTGAAATTGTAGATTTTGTTTGCCTTGATGATGGAGAACTGCCATTATTGCAAATTCTAAAACAGATAAATGGCGAAAACTTCCCCTTAAAACGCACTTTTATTCTGAAAAACGACCAAGTTTTATTTATGGACGATGATCCTTCTCCTGATTTGAAACATTCAGAATTGCCCGTTCAAAACTTTTCAGGACTGCCACTGGAGCGATATTTTACCATGACAGAAACAAGCAATCCAATGCATAATTTGTGGAGCCAAGGAAAATGGATTAAAATGATGCTTGCTCATGGCTGCTACTGGCACCAATGTGCTTTTTGTGACACTTCCTTAGATTACATTAAAAGATACAGCACAGCAGACGCTGAGCAGCTGTGCGACCGAATGGAAGCCTTGATGAAAGAGACAGGATGGAATGATTTTCACTTTGTCGACGAAGCGGCTTCTCCTGGAGTTCTCCGAAAACTTGCTGAATGCATTCTGGAAAGGAAGCTAAAAGTCAGATGGTGGACAAACATCCGTTTTGAAAAAGCGTTTACCTTAGAATTGTGCAAATTACTTGCAAAAGCAGGATGCATTGCCGTATCTGGAGGAATTGAAGTAGCTTCCGACCGTCTTTTGCAAAAAATGAAAAAAGGGGTTAGCATCGCACAAGTAACTCAAACTTGCTCTCACTTTCAACAATCGGGAATCATGATTCACGCCTATTTGATGTATGGTTTTCCAACCCAAACAGCACAAGAAACCATTGATTCATTAGAAGTTGTACGCCAACTTTTTGATCATAATTTATTGCAAAGTGCTTTTTGGCACCGCTTCACCATGACTGTTCACAGTCCGATTGGTATAAATCCTGAAAAATTTGGGGTGCGGAAAATTGATTTACCACCTCATCATTTTCTGCAAAATGCGGTGGAACATGTTGACAAAAAAGGATGTAAACATGAGCTTTATAGCTTTGGACTTCGAAAAGCAATATACAACTTCATGCACCAAAATGGAATCGATTTTCCCTTGGAAACATGGTTCGATTTTTCAGTACCCGAAACAAAACTGGAAAAGGATTTGATTCGGAAAATTATTATTGAGGGAGAAAAAGAGATGAAATAATTGGCTAATCTGCTAATTATCAAATTACCAAATCAGCCAATCAATCCTTTCGACCTTTCAACTTTCTAACTTTCAACTTTCTAACTCTTCGCAACAGCTCCCTCGTTTTTCACCATCTCTTTTAACTCATGAGAAGGAGATTCTAAAAAAGATCCGATGTTATAGGAAAGCCATTTTTGATCAATTTCTTTAATGGTCTCATCATCCATCACAATAACATTGGGCCAATTTCGGGTAAAATCTTTCCGATCGGTTTTTGAACAAGCATCAACGCACAAGGATTTTCCATTTTTGCCTTCTATAATTTGGCAATCAAAAGCAGGATCGATATTCCCAGAAACTTGCCATAAGACATAATCGAAATTATTCAAATTTAGCGATTTGTCAAAAAACAAAAAGATCTTCACTCCTTTTACAAATCCACTGTCCAAGATTTTTTTTGAAATTTTAAAAACTTGATCACTTTCCTTTTCATCCATTCCAAAAAGCAAAATGCTGTGTTTATTTTCCACATATGAAGTGTTGATTTTCAAATCTGGAAACATCAATTTCAAATCCTCAATATCAACAGAAATTTCCACATCCGAAGATGAGTTTTTTGTCGCATCAATTCCTATTTTTCCACTTTTTGCGAATTTTCTACCAGAATGATCGAGTACATCGGCTGGACCTTTTGTAAACAAAATATCATTTTCAATATCAATGTTCGAAATGGCTTTCAAAACTTCATCGGCATTATGAGGATCGACATTTTCAGATACAATAATCATGATTTTATTAAACATCATTTGTCCGGCTCCCCAAAGTGCATTCATCGTGGAGTTTGCTTGACCTGGATACTGTTGATTAATTTTGACAATAGAAATATTATGAAAACCGCCTTGATAGGGCAAATTCAAATCTAAAATATCCGGACTGATGGTCATTTGGATGGGCGACAAAAAAATACGTTCTGTGGCTTTTCCCATCCAACGATCCTCTTGTGGCGGCACTCCAACAATAGTAGCAGGATAAACGGCATCCACGCGATGCGTAATCATCGTAATGTGAAATTTAGGATATAAATCCGCTAAAGAATAATAGCCAGTATGATCACCAAAAGGCCCTTCCATCACAAAATCTTCCGAAGTATCAATATATCCTTCAAGGATAAAATCGGCATCTGCTGGCACATAAATATCATTGGTTAAACATTTTACCAATCTCACATTGTTTTGTCGCAGAAATCCTGCCAACATATATTCATCAATGGCTTCTGGTAGCGGTGCTGACGCACAATACGCCAAAACTGGATCCCCGCCAATAGCCACCGAAACAGGCATTTGTTCGCCTCTTTTTTTGTACATTTCATAATGCCGAGCACCATCTTTGTGCAAATGCCAATGCATTCCCGTTGTTTGATTGTCCAAAACCTGCATGCGGTACATACCCACATTCCCAACTCCTGTTTCTGGATTGATGGTGTGAACCATCGGCAAAGTAATAAATTTTCCACCATCGTGTGGCCAGCATTTTGGGATTGGAATGGACGACAAATCAACTTGCTGCATGATAAGTTGCTGACAAAGAGCCTTTCGCTTACTTCTAGTTGGCATCCACGAAGCAATTTCTTTTAACATGGGCAACTTCGAAAACTGACTAAAAAATGAAGAACTAGGCTTGGTGGCTTCTGCCATCATATTTTTAATTCGCTCCCCAATTTCATCCATGTTTTGAGTTCCTAAAATCAAATTCATTCGCTCTTCGGAACCGTACATGTTTAGCAAAAGAGGAAATTCTGTTCCATTATTATTAAACAAAATGGCTTTTCCATCGCCGTTTTTGATTATTCGATCATTGATTTCGGTACTCTCCAGTTCGGGCGAAACAAACTCCGAAATAACATGAATATCATTACGATATTTAAGTTCATTGATAAGACCTTGGATACTTGAAAACGGCATAAATTTATGTTTTTTTTACAAATATAAGATTTTTTCATCAAGCTGAAAAAAATATATAATTGTAAAATGGTTACTCTTTGTCAGAATAACCATTTTACAATAAAAAACATCTTAAGTAATTTTAGAGTTTTATCATTTTTTTATTCGCAATTACATTATCTCGTTTGATTTTAAGAATGTATACACCTTTTGGCAAATCACGAATATCAATTTGAAGAACGTCGTTGACAACTTTGGAGATGTGCTTAACTTGACTTCCATTTACATTGTATATTTCCACAATATCATCTTTCTTCAATTCAACATTGATCAAATCAGAAGCAGGATTGGGATACATTTTAATGCTTTTGGAAAAGTCAAAATCATCAATTCCAGCGTGGGGTCCCAAACCAATATATCTCAATTCCCAACCTTGTTTTTGTACTGTTTCGTTGGTTTTAAAACGCAAGAGAAGATTTGGCCCTGTAGAATAGAAATCAGCAGGCATGGTATTGCCAGAAAATTGACCAATTAAGGGAGCAGTTTCATCTTCACCATCATAAATTGATAATACATCAACATCTTCTTCGGTATTAAAATAGATAAAATTGACTCTGATTTTTGCAGAATCACTGCGGATATAATAGTAGCAATCGGTATTGTTTTTATAAGGATTATTTCCACTTCCGTCGCTAAAAGTCATTTCTGTTTCGAAATACTCTTTGGGTTGAAAGCAAAATTCACGTCCAGATGGAGCAATATTAACAACAGCACCTTGATTTGAGGAAAAATCGCCATTTCCGGAATTTAGTTCGTCGAGCAAAAAATATCCATTTCCTGCTCCACTCCAGCCCCAATTCATATGAAAATAGAGCGAATCATTAACGCCATCGCAAACCCAAGCATGACCACCCGAACCGCCAGCTCCAGAATAGATTACAGGTTTGTGTTGATATAAATTATCAATGATCAGTCTTCTCCAAAAGGATGGACTCATGGCACTTCTGCTGACATAACTAATTTCGGGTGCGTAATTAAAGTGATTTCGCAATGCATTAACGGTAAGCTCGGTATGAGAACCAGATGCAATGGGAGTGTAGTTCATATCCACAGAAACTCCACAATGGTACAATAATTTAGAAATTTCGCCACGTGTACCTGTGGTTGCTGTATTACCCATTTGCTGCCAATTGTATGTTGTATTGCCATAATTTACTTGCAAAACGCCATAATGTGGATGTTCGTAATAACTGCTCCCAACACCCTGCTGAGGATGTTTGTAATAATACATTACTTGTCCCATTGCAGTGGCCACACATCCGGCATAACAGCGTCCATTGGGACCCGCGGGATGTGCAGGACAAGAGTCGTTATACGAACCACCTTGATTCCAACGACTGGTCATCAAAGCCGGAATTCCCACAATGATATTATTATTTGTTTTTTGGTTGATTTCATCCCATTTTGAATCTCGAACCAACACGTCTGCGTTTTTGATTGCGTTATCCATTCCATCAACGTAGGTCGATAACCAATCTTGGATTATTTCTGGTGTATTTTCCATGGGAAAAGTAGATGAACTTGAATATCCAATAATGGGAGCAAAACAATCATAGGTAGAGGTTATCACAAACCCATTTTCGAAATTAAATACATACAGAAATTCAATATTATTTTTTGCAATGCTTTTAAAAGCGGTAATATTCTCAACATTGTTGTTTTTGTTCGGATTTATACGTTGAAACTGACCAATCGCAATATTTTTGGCATACTCCACAGAGATATTTTGAGAATATCCGAAAAATGAAAAACAGAGCAACATTGCAGTCATTATTTTTTTTGATTTCATTCTTTATTTTTTTATTTTAGATTTTAAAAATTAATTTCACTCATTTGTAAGCTATTCTTTTATTCATAGGAATCTTTGAATTGTACTTTTACGATATTTCTTCTTTCACAAAAAAACTAGTCATCTATGTCACACACAAAAAAATACTTATTATTTCTTCTATAAAATTGTTTAAAACTCGATTTAATAAGCACTTGTTTTTTTTATGAAAGAATCACAAAAAACAGATAGTAAACCTAAGCTCGACAAGGCGGAACAAAAATCGATGAAGCAAATTGACCAGTTATTTCTTGTGAAAATATGAAAAACCTCTTTTCAGATTCAGACAAAAATGGATTAAAATCTGAGCTGCTAGAATAATACATCAAAACCACCAAACTGTGATTTTTAGCCAAAGTGTTTTTATCGGGGGTTTGATTTTGTTGATCCAAAACCTTCTCTATTAAGGATTTTATACTTTGATTATTCAAATGATGAAAGAGGCTGTAAACATATTCGCCATCTATTTTTGACAATAAAACATCATAAGCCTTTCCATTAAACTCAAAATCACCGATATAATAGGAGCTTTCAAAATCGCTCATTAAAACGCTGCATCCCATTGCATTATTAAAGGCTTTGACATTTTTTTCAAGGACCAATAATTGAAGCTCTGTGCTTACAACATCTCTTTGCACATAAGTCTTTCGAGCATTGTTTTTCATAATACTCAAAGATGAAATGAGCATTATGAGTGCCAAAGAAATTGATATTGATTTTAAACCAGAACTTTTCATGAAGTGATTTTAGAATACAAATATAGAATGATTTTTATTAATAAGCGATATTTTATCAAGATGAAATTATAATTGCTCGAAAAAAGCTTATTTTTGCAAAAAAAGCGATGTATTTAAAAGACATTTCCTTAAAATCATACAACACATTCGGAGTTGAAGCAAAAGCTCAAAAATTCATCTCTATAGATCATCCCCAGAATTTTGAAGAGCTATTTACCAGAACCGACTGGCAGAATAAGTTTTACATTTTGGCAGGCGGAAGCAATGTTTTGTTTACGGGTGATTTTGAAGGCACCATTATCTGGATCAACAACAAAGGAATCAATATCCTGAAAGAAACGGCAGAAGAAGTGTGGGTTGAAGTAGCTGCTGGTGAAGAGTGGGACGACTTTGTGAAATGGTGTGTTTCTCAAAACTTTGGCGGCATCGAAAACATGGGATTAATTCCTGGAAAATGTGGCAGCTCGGCAGTTCAAAACATTGGTGCGTACGGAGTTGAAGCCAAAGATACAATTTATGAAGTTCGTGGATTGGAAATTCCAAGTGGAGAAAAACGTGTTTTATATAATTCGGAATGTCAGTTTAATTATCGCTATTCAATTTTCAAGGGTGAATTGAAAAACAAAGTTTTAATTACTTCTGTGGTTTATAAACTGTCTAAAAACGCCAAGCCAAAACTAAACTACCACTCTTTGGTCGGGTTTTTAACTTCGAAAAACATTCAAAACCCTAGCATAAACGATGTTTACGAAGCAGTTTGCGAAATACGCAGAGAGAAATTGCCCGATCACAAAGAAATTGCCAATGCCGGTAGTTTTTTCAAAAACCCAATTATTGAACCTGACTTTTTTGAAGAATTAAAACTAAAACATTCCGATTTGGTATTTTGGGAGTTGCCCAATGGAAAAATAAAGCTAGCGGCGGGTCAACTTATCGAAAAATGTGGTTGGAAAGGAAAACGCATTGGAGATGCTGGAGTATACGAAAAGCAAGCTTTAGTCCTTGTAAACCACGGCAAAGCTTCTGGAAAGGAGATGTACGATTTGGCAAAAACAATTATTCAGGATGTGTCGGATATTTTTGGAATTATTTTAGATCCCGAAGTGATTATATTATAAATTAAGATCTCAAAAAATGTCAATCCAAAAACATATTTTATATGTCTCGTATGATGGCATGACAGACCCTCTAGGCCAGTCGCAAGTGCTGCCTTACATCATTGGCTTGACGAAACTGAATTATCGTTTTACCATCTTGTCATTTGAGAAAAAAGAACGATTTGCGGATGGAAAAGCATTGATTGAATCGATTTGCGAGAAACATGTCATCGACTGGCAACCTATGATGTATACCAAAAAACCACCGATTTTGTCTACGCTTTGGGATGTTTTTCAGATGAAACGAAAAATCAGGCAAGTGCAAAAATCCAATCCCATTGACATTTGCCATTGCCGCAGTCACATCTCATCCATGGGTGGACGGATGTTGCAGCAACAAAAAGGAATTCCATTTCTTTTTGACATGCGTGGTTTTTATGCCGATGAAAGAGTTGATGGAGGTTTATGGAATTTGAAAAATCCTGTTTTTAAAATGGTTTACACATTTTTCAAAAAGAAAGAAAAAGAGTTTTTGCAAAATGCTTTTTGTTCTATTTCTTTAACACATGCTGGAGCCAACATTATACATTCGTGGAAAGGTTTTGAAAACACAAACATTAAAGTTATCCCTTGCTGTGCTGATTTGAATCATTTTGACGGCTCGAAAGTGGATGAAAAGGATTTAGAGCAATGGAGAGACAAATTAGACATTTCGCCCAAACAATTTGTGGTTTCTTATTTGGGTTCGCTAGGCACATGGTACATGGTAGATGAAATGTTTGCATTTTTTAAGCAATTAAAAACAAAACATCCAAATGCACTGTTTTTATTTATCACTCCCGATAGCAAAAAAATTATTGAATCGTATGCAAAAAAACATGAAATTAACGAAAAATCATTACGAATAGTCAAGGCATCCCGAGCCGAAGTTCCAATTATTGGAAAACTGTCTACTGTTTCTCTTTTTTTTATCAAACCTGTATTTTCAAAAAAAGCTTCCTCTCCCGTTAAAATGGGTGAATTATTGGCTTTGGGCGTTCCAATTATTGCCAACCGAGGCGTTGGTGATGTAGATATAATTATTGAAGATACAGATTGTGGAATTTTGGTGGATGATTTTAGTCAAGAATCATACGAAAAAGCCATCCGTGAAATTGACTCATTTATTCAAAAACCCAGTTCGGTTTATACTCGAGCAGCCGAAAAATATTACTCTTTAGAAAAAGGAATAGATTTATATCAGAAGGTTTATAAAGAGATTTTGTAATCACTAATATAGAAAAATCCCCCGAAGGTTTTCAATAAACTTTCGGGGGATTTTTAATACTAAATACTCAGAAATAATAATGAAATTATAAAGTTCTACCTGGATAAACCTTCAACGCTTCTTCCAAACATTTCATTGAAATCTGCATATCGTTTACGTTCAAACAGAAGCTAATGCGAACTTCGTCTACGCCGCGTCCTTGCGTAGCGTAGAAACCAGTAGCAGGAGCCAACATAACCGTTTGTCCTTCGTAGCTAAAATCTTCGAGCAGCCATTGGCAGAATTTATCTGAATTATCGATTGGCAATTTAGCAATAACATAAAAAGCCCCACCCGGATTTGGGCAGTAGCAGCCTTCCATATTGTTAATGGCCTCGACAATCACATTTTTACGATCTACATAATCAGTCAATACGGCATCAAAATAAGATTGAGGCGTATCTACTGCAGCTTCGGCCATAATTTGTCCAAATGTAGGAGGGCTCAAACGAGCTTGAGCAAACTTCATGGCAGTATTATAAACTTCTTTATTTCTGGTAATAAAGGCACCAACTCTCGCACCGCATGCACTGTAGCGTTTTGAAACAGAATCTACTAAAATCACATTATCAACAATATCATCAAAAAGAAGAGTCGAATAATGTTCTTTATCATCGAAGCAAAATTCGCGATATACCTCATCCGCAATTAAGTACAAGTCGTGTTTTTTCACGATTTTCGCCAAAGCAGTTAATTCCTCTTTCGAGTATAAATAACCAGTTGGGTTGTTTGGATTACAAATAAGAATAGCTTTTGTTTTTGGCGTAATCAATTTTTCAAAATCCGAGATGGGAGGCAATGCAAAACCTGTTTCTATAGAAGAGAAAATAGGTTTAATAACCACACCCGAAGAGGTTGCAAAACCATTGTAGTTGGCGTAAAAAGGTTCTGGAATAATTACCTCATCGCCTTCGTCCATACAGCTGTTGAAAGCAAAAAGAATAGCTTCCGAACCACCATTGGTAACAATAATTTGATTTTCATCAAGTTGAATATTATAACGACTGTAATATTCAATTAATTTTTTACGGTATGACAGTATTCCAGCAGAGTGACTGTATTCTACAATATGTAAATCCGCATTTTTTAATGCATCAATTGCATTCTTTGGTGTCTCGATATCGGGTTGACCAATATTAAGATGATACACTTTTACTCCTCTTTTCTTCGCTGCTTCTGAATAAGGAACCAGTTTTCGGATTGGAGATGATGGCATACTTAAGCCTTTTTTCGAAATTTTTGGCATGTCTCTATTTTGTTATTTAAATTATATTTCAGAATAAAAAAAGTCCTGACTTAATTTGTCAGGACAAAATTGATAAAAAATATGATATAAACAATAAAAATGCGAAATAAAATTATTGTTTTAGCGCATTTTGTGGTTTTTCAGGAATTGCTTCCGCAGGTTTTGCGGCAATGTTTCCTCTTAACTGAAGCATTACTCTATCGGTAGATGCATTTGAGAAAACGGTAACGCTCTTACTGATGGTACCAATTCTTCGGGTATCATATTTAACTTTAATCGAAGCTGATTGATTGGGTAGGATTGGATTTTTTGGCCATTCGGGAACGGTACATCCGCAAGATGCAGCTACATTAGACAATATAAGCGGCTCATTACCAACGTTTTTGAAAACAAATTCAGAAACTCCGTCATCACCCTGAAGGATATTTCCATATTCATATACCGTTTTTTCGAATTTAATTTCGGGACCATTTTTGCTTGCTTGAGCAAAAATTGAAGTTGCAAAGAAGGCAACCATAATGAATGATGTTAGCTTTTTCATTTCATTCTATTTTTAAGTTTATTAATCGTTATTACTTGCAAAAGTACAAAACATTTTGTTTTTACGTATATATTATTAATAAAAAATCGTGCCATCTTTTGAAAAAAGCACAAAAAACAAGATTTTTCATCAAAATCCGCTTAAACAAGACGTTGGTTTGAAATAATAGTTGCTTTTTTAAATGTGTTTTTTTGTTTTTTAACATCGCATGAGGATGCATTTTTCAAAAACTGAAATATTTCTGGCAGAAAAAGCATTTTTGATAAATTGGATTTTTATTAAACGAATCTACATTAAAGCTATAAAATACGCAAATAAAAACGCATCAAAAGATAGAAAAGCCTCCTCACCCTCCATTTTCAATGAAAACGGCATTTTCAGCAACGATCATATGGCATTCCGAACCCAAAACCAAAGCACTGTTTTCGGAAATATGTCCGGCAGGAAAATTATAACAAACGGGATAATCGTATTCGGAAACACATTCGTGAATAATTTCTTCCGCAGTTTTACCAAAAGGAACGGTATTGTCGTTCATATCGCTCATTCCACCAACAATTAATCCCGCCAGATTATTCAATTTTCCAGCTCTTTTCAAACTCATCATCATTCGATCGATGTGGTACAAATATTCATCCAAATCTTCCATAAATAGGATTTTTCCATCGGTATCTAAATCGCTCACACTACCACTGATGCTATACAATATAGATAAATTCCCGCCACACAAAACTCCTTTTGCCTCTCCCACTCTATTTAATGGATGTTCGGAAAAACGGTATGAATTGCGTTTCCCCGAAAGGGCATTCATCATCGATTCCAATGCATTATTGCTGCTTCCATCTGCAGGAAAATTGATGGGCATAGTGCCATGCAAAGTCTTTACACCCAAATTATGCACATGCGAATGAACCACCGTTACATCGCTATATCCGCAAAGCCATTTTGGCTTTTGCAAAAAGTGACTAAAATCAACCTTGTCAATAATACGCACCGAACCATAGCCTCCTCTGGCAAAGAAAACTGCTTTAATGGGGTCATCATCCAGCATTTGTTGAAAATCGGCAGTCCGCTGTGAGTCATTGCCAGCAAACTGGTGGGATTCGGCAAAAATATTTTCACCCAATCTGACTTTGAAATTTCGTTTTTCAAAAAAGTCAATGGCCGGTTTTAATTCTTCAGCTGTAATTTTTCGTGCCGTGGAAATGATTCCAATTTCATCCCCTTCTTTTAAAAAATCGGGCGTTTTAAAAATCTGATTTCGGTTCATGCTTCTATTTTCAAGAGTTTGGACAAAGATAATGGTTTTTCCCCTTGCATTTAACAGATGATTTATGCTTTTTCATAATCAAATTTGTGTTGAATTTTTTTGGAGTTAATTCCGAAGGAATTGCATGTTTGGTAAAACAAAAGTCAATTGCAATCCAAATTATAATATATTTGTACAAAATTTAAATTATATTCATATGAATCGCTTACTTTCCAGTTTCCGAAACTCAATG
>Ga0265295_1005724_pt1 | contig 15594 bp, 14 predicted proteins | sample Munlansysbiofilm_FD_192503 | JGI IMG/M metagenome (GOLD analysis project Ga0265295, IMG submission 192503) | Leachate microbial communities from a municipal landfill in Southern Ontario, Canada - Methane capture system biofilm | ecosystem: Engineered > Solid waste > Landfill > Unclassified ... | reverse complement strand
TTAAAACCTCCAATTACACTGAAAGGATGCTGCGCAAATCCCAATTGGAGCAGATCAAGAACCATCTCCCGTTTTTCCGGCACAATTTTATTGGCCAGCAATGCACGTACCTGGGCCTGTTCGCGCTCAAACAGAGCCAGATTCAGATAGACAGAATCGATTACACTCCCAACTCCGCCCCCTGAGATCATCAGTACCGGAGCATCGAGCATCTTCGCCATCTGTGCGTTGGAGATCCCGAGGACTGAGCCAACGCCACAGTGCCCCGCCCCTTCGATAATCAAAAAATCGCACTTGCTCTCCAACTCAGCGCACGCAGCACAAATCTGCGCCCGCATCGTGGCAACATCGAGTTCTTTACGCAACACCTTCTGGGTGTCACCAGGGTGGAGAACCAGCGGCGACATGAGCCCAATCAAATCCTCCTGCCCTAAAATGCGCGCCATCAGAGCCGCATCTTTATCCGCGACAATACCATTGAACAGCGCAGGTTTAGGCCCAAGGGGTTTGATAAAACCCACGCGGGAATATTTCTTTCTGGCCAGATGGAGTAGAGACAGACTGATAGTGGTTTTGCCGCAGTGTTGCCCGGTAGCGGCAATAAAGAGTTTGCGTGCCATGGCTTGATTCCTCATCAGCAAGGGGTTTTGGTGGAGAGCAGGCTGAGGAATCAAGTATTGAACAGAAGGGGCTGTTTGTCCATAGAGAAGCTTGGCGGCAGGTATCCGCTGGAAGTCAGGGCACAGCTTAAGACCGTGACACGGCGCGCTGGCAATACTGCTCAATGGTCTGCATAAACCGAGCTCCGTATTTTGCCATTTTGTGTTTGCCGACGCCATTGATAGCAAGCATCTCGGTGGCATTTATCGGCAGGTGAAACGCCATTTCAGCCAAAGAGAGATCGCTGAAGATCACAAACGGAGGGACACCGCTCTGGGTGGCAAGCTCCTTGCGCAGCTCGCGGAGAACTTCAAACAACTCAGTATCGTAATCGAGCTCAAGTGCCCGTTTCCGCACCACTTTTTTGGGTGTGGCCTTGAGACGGGGACGGGCTAACAGCAGGGTCTCTTTTGCGGTCAGAACGCTGCGGGACGCCTCGGTCAGTTTCAGCACCGAGTAGTTGGCCACATCCTGGCGCAGGTAGCCAAGGTGAACCAACTGGCGGATTAAGCCGCCCCAGAACTCCTGCCCTTTATCCTCCCCGATGGCAAAGGTACTCAGGCGATCATGCCCAAGTTCCCGGATCCGCTGATTTTGTGAGCCACGCAGTACATCTATCACGTGCCCCGCACCAAAGCGCTGCCCGACGCGATACACGCATGACAGCACCTTCTGCGCATCCTGAGTGGCATCGTAACGCTGGGGTGGGTTGAGGCATATATCACAATTTCCACAATCCTCGTTGAGGTGTTCGCCAAAGTAACCGAGCAGCGCCCGCCGCCGGCAGGTCAACGGCTCGGCAAAACTGATCATGGCATTGAGTTTATGCAATTCGATCCGTTTGTGCTCTGCATTGCTCCCCTTCTCAATCAGGCCGCGTGCTATGGCAATATCACCGTAACCAAACAGCAGTAACGCCTCAGCCGGCAGGTCGTCGCGCCCCGCGCGCCCGGTCTCCTGGTAATAACTTTCGATGTTTTTCGGCAGATCGTAGTGGACAATAAAGCGCACATTGGGTTTGTCGATTCCCATGCCGAACGCAACGGTGGCCACGACGATCTGCACCTCATCGCGCAGAAACTGCTCCTGCACCTGCTGGCGGGTTTTGTCGGGGAGCCCGGCATGATACGCCGCCGCAGCGTAACCCTGTTGCTGCAGGCGCGCGCTTATCTCTTCCACCCGCTTCCGGCTCAGAGCGTAGACAATCCCCGCTTCATCGGCATGGTCAGCAAGAAACTGGAGCAGCTGCGTCGCCGGTTTTTGTTTATCTACCACTGTATAGCGGATGTTAGGGCGATCAAAGCCACTGATAAAAAGATCGTCAGCCGCCAGGCGCAGGCGCTGCATAATGTCCTGGCACGTCTGCGGGTCGGCGGTTGCGGTCAGAGCCACCAGCGGGGTTGCGGGGAAGATCTGGCGTAAATTCCCCAACTGGGCATATTCCGGCCGAAAGTCATGCCCCCACTGCGACACACAATGGGCTTCATCAATTGCGATCAGCGCGATAGGCAGCGTCTGCAGGCGTTCGATAAAGGCGGAAGACATTAAGCGCTCCGGCGCCACATAAAGCAGGTCCAGCTCCTGCTGATGCAGACGGGCCAGCACCTGCCGGCTCTGTTCAGCGGTCAGCGATGAGTTGTAGTACGCCGCGCGCACTCCATTGACTACCAGAGCATCGACCTGATCTTTCATCAATGAAATCAACGGTGAAACAACAATGCCAACCCCGGTGCGGCACAGGGCGGGGATCTGATAGCACAGCGATTTTCCCCCACCCGTCTGCATCAGGACAAAGGCATTATTCCCCTGCACCACCCGCTCGACAATGGTCCGCTGCAACGGGCGGAACTCCCGATAGCCAAAAATCGAATGCAGAACATCAAGGGGTGCAACAGACACAGCAGCCTCACAAAGACTAAAGGGGGGATGAAAGCAGAGGTTGTAGCGCTTGCGTAAATGGGATGAAAAAATATTGCGCCAGTGTAACCCAATTTATCTAGAGTGTCGCCTCGGATGTGCAAATATGGGTAGCGCACCTGAACTGCTCCTTAAAATTCCACCCCTTTGCGCGCCGGAATCCCCTGCTCGAACGCATGTTTGAGCGGCTGGATAGTGCTGACTGTATCCGCCAGCTTGATCAGGGCCGGAGTGGCATGGCGGCCGGTGAGCACCAGGGTAATAGGTGCCGGGGCGCGCCGCAACAGGTCCGCCACGTCATCTTCATCCAGCAGGCCCTGCGCTACGGCGCCGCATATCTCATCGAGGATGATCAGGTCGTAGTTACCGCTGAAGATATCCGCAGCAGCGCGGCTCAATCCTTGTGCGGCGGCTTGTTGATGGGCGGGATAGTGCGGATGTTCCGCCTTGGGGACGAACCCGAGGCCGCATTGTTCGGTTTGCACACCGAGCTGCCTCAGCGCCGCCAACTCGCCGACGGAGGGGTCATTTTTTATAAATTGGAGAATTCGCACGCGCTGGCCGTGGCCAACAGCGCGCAGGGCCATGCCGAAGGCGCTGGTGGACTTCCCTTTGCCAGCGCCGGTAAAGATCAGAATGTTTTTGCGCGCGCTGGCGTCTGCTGCCGTGGCGGCGGGTGTGGCGCCGGCGGTCTCTGTTCCCGCTGTGTTTTTTACCGCTACTTCTGCTGCTGCTTCCATCCCCACGGGCGGGGTCAGGCGCTGCTGAAACCAGTCCAGGCGTTTGTGCATCTGCACCACTTCGCCGACCAGAATCACCGCGGGGCTGGTAACGCGTTCACGTTCTACCTGGTGCGCCGCATCTTCCAGGGTGGCGATGAGGGTGCGTTGCTGCGACGTGGTCGCATGGCTGATCACCGCCACCGGCGTGGTGGGGGGCCGTCCATGCTCGATGAGCTGGCGGCAAATGGTGGCGATGGTGGTCAACCCCATGTAAAACACCAGGGTGCCGCGTCCACGCCCCAAAGCGAGCCAGTCGATATCGCGCTGCGGATCTTTGCGGGTATTGAGATGGCCGGTAATGAGGGTGACGCTGGTGGTGAAGTCGCGGTGGGTCAGGGGAATCCCCGCATAAGCTCCGGCGGCAAACCCGGCGGTTATGCCGGGCACCACCTCAAACGCAACCCCTGCATCGACGAGGGCGTCAACCTCCTCGCCGCCGCGTCCAAACACAAACGGATCGCCCCCTTTGAGGCGCACCACCACCTTGTTCTGGCGCGCCTTTGCCACCAGCAGCGCGTTGATCTGTTCCTGCGGCAGGGGATGATGCCCCATGTTCTTGCCGACGTAGATAAGTTCGGCCGCGGGGGAGGCATAACCCAGCAGCGCTGGATTGCACAGGCGGTCGTAGAGTACCACTTCGGCGCGTTGCAGGCAGTGTTTGCCCTTCACTGTAATCAGAGCGCTGTCGCCGGGGCCGGCACCGACCAGATAAACCATAGCTTTATTGTTCACGTTATTCCTCCCCGTCAGGGATTTTAAGAGCGGCTGCGCCACCACGATCCGCTGGCCGCACTGCGGGCGTGCGCCTGCGGGTTTTTCGTCAACGCGGTGCCACCGTCTGCGCCGTCGGCAACGAGCTGCCCCCTTCGCGCCCCGGCGCCAGGCTGGCCAACGCCCGATCCAGATGCGCGAAGTAAATCGCGAGAATCTCCTTGTTCCAGCCCAACGCTTTACTGCACCGGGTCTGTGGTGCCTGAATGATATTCTTCCAGCTGTCCTCTTCTGCGCCGAGCACAGTGTTCAGGATGTGCGCGCCGGCCACGAGCAGCAGCGGTATAAAATGAAGCATTGACGGCTTCCGGTTCCTGATCGTCTCCAGCCCGGCGGTTCCTGGCGTACCCTCGATGCTGGCCACCACCAAGTGAGGGAAGCGCGCCTCAATAGCGGCGGTGAACGCTTCAAGCTGTTTATTGAACTGGGGGTGTTTAGCGTTGCCGTGGGCGACAAGCACTGTAGCAGCAGTGGGGTCAATATCTGGCGCCAGCGCGGCAATGGTCGCTTCAATATCGGCGGCACTGCTCAGCAGCGCATCTCCGAAGGCCACCTGCAACCCGGTAGTATCGGCGGCGCGGATGGAGTGATATTCCTCCCCTGGAACCACATGCAGGCTCTGGAACACAATACGTTGGAAGCCGCGCGCCCGCAGGGCGTCCACCACTTCGGCGATCGTGTGGGTGACAATACCACGGCGCTTGAGTTTGCGGATGATGAAGCTGGAGGTAAAGGCCCACTGGAGTTCATAACCGGGGTAGCGCAGGCGGGCCTGGGCGTCGATAAAGGCATACACCTTGCGTGCCGCATCTACCGAGGTGCCGAAGGCCACCAGGACAATGGCGGGGCGGTGGGCAGTACTTCCGGTGCTGGGGGTGCTGGGGGTGACAGATACTGTAGACATGGTGCCTCCACTCGGGATCAATAAAAGATTCAGGCGGTGGTGGGGGAGTTCTCCCCAGCTACGTTACCAACACGGGCCGGCAGGCTTGCCTTCATCCCCCTTTGCCAAGGTGCAGAACCAGCAAGGCAACGATAACCGTGATCAACTCGGCCAGCTCGCAGGTGGCGCCGAGGGTGTCGCCGGTGAAGCCACCGATTTTGTTTCGACAATAACACCCAAACAGGAGCGTGACGAGGAGCACCGTGGCGGCGATGATAGCGCCGCAGGTGTGGAGTAACAGCGTCGCACTGAGCAGCAGCAACAGCGCGGCGCTCCAGGCGTGGCGCGGGCGGGCCTGCTGCCGGGTCAGCTCAGCCAGCCCCCCGGGGCGCGCGTAGGGCAACATGACCAGTGGGAGCACCAGTGCGGCGCGCCCGGCGAGGGGGATAAGGAGGATCACCGCCCAGCGTGCTGCGCCAGTCAGGGAGGCGAGGGCGGCGAACTTGAGCAGCAGCAGACTCGCGATGCTGAGCGCGCCCATAGCGCCGACGCTGCTATCCTGCATGATGGTAAGCATGGCGGCGCGCGGGCGCGAGCTCATGAAGGCATCGGCGCTGTCGGCCACGCCATCAAGATGCAACCCGCCACTGACTGCAATCAGCGCCACCACCAGCAGCGCGCTGGGGAGCAGGGTGCCCGGCAGGAGCGCGCACAGCACCTGGTCGAGGAGCGCCATGCCGATGCCGATGAGGAGCCCGACCACGGCATACCAGTTAAGACTGCGGGAGAGATCAGCCTCATCCCCACACCAGGCGGAGGGAACACGCATAAGGGTGAGAAAACGCAGGGCGGCAAAAAATGGCTTCACCGGACCGGACTTCCTGCGCCCGCCTGTTTGGGGGTGCGCGGCGGCCTGAGCGCGGCGCTCTGACCATGGCTGTCCGCTTGAGACACGGCAGCTTCTGCAAAGGTGGCCACCTCAGTGAGGATCGCCACCGCGGCCTCCACCAAGTGCATGGCCAACGCCGCGCCGGTTCCTTCGCCCAGGCATAGGTGCAGATCGAGCAGCGGGTTTTTGTCCAGATGCTTCAGCGCGATGCTGTGACCCGGTTCGGCGCTGCGGTGCCCGGCGATCATGTAGTCGCGGCTGGCCGGGGCCAGACTGGCAGCGAGCATGGCTCCAGCAGTGGAGATGATGCCGTCGAGCACCACGGGTTTCCGCTTGGCCGCGGCGCCGAGAATAAGCCCGGCAATGGCGCCGATCTCAAAGCCACCCACCTTGGTCAGCACATCGAGGCCATCATCGGGGTCGGGGCGGTTCAGATTCAGAGCTTTGTCGAGGATGGCGATTTTAGCCTGGAGGGCGGCATCGTCGAGACCGGCCCCCCGCCCGGTGACGCTGGCGATATCACAGCGGCACAGGCAGGCGATAATGGCACTGGAGGGGCTGGTGTTGCCGATCCCCATGTCGCCGGTGGCGTAGAGATCGGTGCTGGGGGCCAAGAGGTTCGCAACCTCGATTCCGACCTCAATGCACCGGAACGCCTGCGCGCGGCTCATGGCGGGCCCGCGCGAGAAGTCCGCCGTTCCCGCCGCGATTCTGCGCTCGAGCAGAGCGGGGTTTGGATACAGCGCAGTCAGATCTCCGGCAACCCCGACATCGACCACCATGAGGTTCGCTTCAACCTGGCGCGCCAGCGCATTGATGCTGGCTTTGCCCTGCAGGAAATTGCGCACCATCTCCACCGTCACGGCTTGGGGGAAGCGACTGACCCCGGCGGCGACAATGCCGTGATCTCCAGCCATGACAGCGATAGCTTTCCGCCGCACGGAGGGGGTGATACTGCCTGTAATGGCGGCGAGCTCTTCGGCTACATCCAGCAGGTGTCCAAGCGCGCGCGGGGGGATCGCCAACTGGTCAAGGCGGTTGCGGGCCTGCGCGCGGGCGGCAGCATCGGCTGGGCGAATGGCGCTTAAGGTTTCGCTGAGGAGGCAGTGCGGTTCAGTATACACGGAGGGTGGGTTCCTTTAAGGTTGTTTGAGGGGCAGAGGGAGGCCGGACACCATGAATACCGCTTCGTCGGCATGGGCGGCCAGGGTCTGGTTGCAACGCCCCACCAGGTCGCGGTAACGGCGCGACAGAGCATCCGCCGGAACGATGCCCATCCCCAGTTCATTGGAGACGAAGATCACCGTCCGCGCAGTGCTGCGGGCGGCTTCAATCACCTTGTGGGTGATGGCATCCATCCAGGCTTCGTCAAGCTCCTCCTGGCGCGCTGCGGCCGCATAGAGCAGGTTGTTGATCCAGAGCGTCACACAGTCCACCAGTACCACGGCACTGCTGCGGGTTGTATTCAGGGCGCCGCACAGATCCACGGGTTCCTCAGTGGTGTGCCACCCCTGCCCGGCGCGGTGGCGGTGATGGATGGCGATGCGCGCCGCCATTTCAGCATCAAGGAGCGGACAGGTTGCGATGTAGCTGTGCGGGCCGGGGAGCGCCAGCGCACGCTGTTCGGCGTAACGACTTTTACCGCTGCGTGCGCCGCCACTGATGTACAGAAGATGATGTGGTTGTTTCAGAGGAGCAGGGGTCATGAATTGTACAGTCCGGTCAACACAGCATGGTCAGTTTCCAGCTGCAACGTGGCATACCCGCCCCGTTCGAGGTTGAATTTCAGGTGGTCCTGTAATGGCCAGCGCAGCAGCGCGCACAGCAGGCTGCGGAGTACACCGCCATGGCTGACAATGGCCAGGTGGCTGCAGGTTTCGGCGTGGATGGCCGCCGCGACGCCATTTACGCGCTGGTGGAACTGAGACAGAGCTTCTCCGGCGGGAAAGCAGAAGGTGGCGGCAAACGCGGCCCATTGCTCGACAAGGTGCGGATCTTGGCACAGAATCTGCGCAAACGTCAGCCCTTCCCACTGGCCGAAATCAATTTCATGCAGGCGTGGATCAAAGGTGACCGGGATAGAGGCAGGAACAGCAGCCTGAGCGGATGGAGGGCACTCCAGGCGTTGGACCAGGGGGTGGGCGGTCTGGCGCGCGCGCTGTGCCGGGCTGCACCACAGCCGTTGAATGGGCTGGGTATCGGGGGCCGTCAAGCGCTGCGCCAGCTGCTGGGCCTGCGCTACTCCGGCGTCACTGAGGGGAACATCGCGGCGTCCGATGTAGCGCCCGCGCCACTGCGCGCCAATGGCCGCATGTCTGATCAGGGTGATTTGTTTTGGCATGGGGGCTGCTTTCACGCATCTGGCGGGGCAACAAATAAAAAATCCCCGTAACCTCAAAAGGGTTGCGGGGATTGCGTATTTAATCCTCGTCAAGGTTCTGCCGCCTCGTTCCGCGAAGACGGGGAGAACATATGAATCGGGCATGTATCTGACTGACGTCGCCGGAAAAGCGACGAACACAGTGGCGGGTCCGTGACGGATTTGCGCCGTCTTCCATGCTGCCGATTATCTGTCAGGCGGTTAATCAATGGCCTGTTGCCCCTATTGGGGGGGTGTTCAACCCCCTGTTCTTCCAATGGTGCGCCGCTGACAGTAACAAAAAACTGCCAGGGTGTCAGCAGAATATCACCTGGCTCCTACGGTTTCTTGCCGTTACTGGTGGCGCTGACCAACAGACCAACGAGCCCACCCAGAAAAGCCCCTGACCAGGGGCTGGCAGTTGCGCCTCAAGTGTTACCTGCGCATTGCCCCAGATAGCCAATCCCGCCACCGATGAGGACTCCAAGTAGAGTTATAAGCACCACTGTTGTATATTTTTTATTCATCAATCCATCCTTTAGGCAGACGCTGTTTACAGCGGTTTATGGTGTATATGAAATTGCATATGGATTTGTATAGTATCTGATTTGCCTTCTTGGGTAAAGAGGCAGAACGCACTATGCAGATAAATGTTACAAAAATAGTAATAAATTGATCTGGATCATGTTTCCTCGGCATGGAAGGCGTTATCCTCACCGCAACAGTACGGCACTAATAGTTAAACCAACGCATGCACGCACCGAAACGAGAACCTGGGAGGATGGCATGAAATTAAAACAGAATTTAGGCGCACAGGCGATTCAGGATGTATTGACCACCCATCCCCACATTGGGGAAATTCTGCAGCAGTTTGAGATCGGCTGTATTGGCTGCGGGGTGGGAATCTGTCAATTGCAGGATGTGGTGAGTATTCATGGTCTGGGCGCGGAAGCGGAGCAGCAGATCGAAACCCAGATCAACGCTTACCTGGAAAGTAGCAGCAGCGTAACCCAATAAATCAAACAAATCATTTTTAATATTAAACAAGGAGATAGCTATGAAGAACTTAGCCTGCGGATGTCCCGGAACTATGGTACAAACCCTGAATAAAGCAGCAACCGCCACAAATACTGCTACAGGGGTGAAACTTGAGTCTCAACTGCGCCAGTGGCCAACTCAGTTGCATCTGGTGCCCCCTACTGCGCCTTACCTGCAGGATGCGCATCTACTGCTGGCGGCAGATTGCACTCCATTTGCATATGCAGATTTCCATCGTGATTTCATCAAGGGGCGGGTGGTTTTGAATGCGTGCCCGAAGCTCGACGACACCAGCCCATATCTGGAAAAGTTGACCCAGATCATCCAACAGAATAATATCCAGAGCATCACGGTCACCATCATGGAAGTGCCGTGCTGTCGCGGCCTGGGGATGTTTGCCCAAAAGGCCATTGAACAGGCGGGCAAAGATATTCCGCTGGAGATTGTGACCATCGGTATTAATGGGGAAAGGAAGAGCGCATGAAACCCGGCATAAAACCTGAAATAACCAAGGTTCTGGTGGAGGAGCATCAGCTTATTCTGCGCATGATTGCACTCCTTGAAGCCAATGCCCAGCGCGCAGAACGCGCAGAGTCCCACGATTGGGACTTCTTTGCCGCGGCAATAGATTTTATCCGCACCTTTGCCGACCGCTACCATCACGCCAAAGAAGAGGAGGTGCTGTTCACCGCGTTGGTGGATAACGGCATGCCGGAAAAGCGTTCCCCCATCGAGGCGATGCATATCGAACACGAGCAAGGACGCGCCCACGTGCGGGGCATGGAAACGGCGCTCACCCATATCCAGGCGGGGCACCTGGAACAGATCCCCACTTTGGTAAGCCATGCCAGAGGCTATGCGGAGTTACTGCGTCAGCATATTGCCAAGGAAGATACCATCCTCTATCCGCTGGCGGAGCGGGTACTGCCAGAAAATGTACGCCGCGATATTGTGCGACGTTATGCCCAGGCCGAGGCGCAGGCGGCGCAGGTGGCCCAGAAATACCAGAGTCTGGTGGAGGATTTTGAGCGTAGATATGCGCAAGGGGCCTGATTGGGTTGAGGGCAACGCCAAGGCAGGGGCGAAATTCCAATCTCGTTCCCACGCTCCCGCGTGGGAATGCATAAACAATTCCCCTCCTTACCTAAGGAGGGGTTAGGGGTGGTTGGGTTTTGCCTTTGTCCTGCACCGCTCCGGCTGCGGCACGAAGGGGATTGGGGTGCAAACGCGTTTTGTGGTACGCAATTGTAGGGGCGAAAAATTTTTCGCCCTTACGAAAACAACGCAGCATCCGCCGACCAAAAAGGGTGGCGGCTGCCGGGACGCGCCCCGGCGGTCTTGACCTTGACATTGACCTGGACCTTGGTCTTATAAGATACTGAAGCAAATTCGCCACAACAACCACCAACCATTTCTTCCAGGAGAGCACATATGAGCGAAATAGAGAGCAAATTAACCGTAGATGGTGCAAAAGCCTACAATCTGGCGCAGATGACTGAATATCAGGAAGGGGCGGTGGTGAGTCGCACCCTGCTGAAGAATGCCAGCGGTACCCTGACCGTATTCAGCTTTGACGCGGGGCAGTCCCTGTCGGAGCATACGGTGCCGTTCAATGCGTTTATTCAGGTGTTGGATGGTGAAGGGGAGATCACCGTTGCTGGGAAGATGAGTGTGGTGAAACCCGGTGAAATCATTCTCATGCCTGGAGGCTTGCCCCACAGTGTGCATGCGCCGCAACGCTTCAAGATGCTGCTGATCATGTTTCGCACCAAGGTCACGGCAGAGTAAAGTTCTTGAGGATATGGTCTACCCGCGCCTGCGCGCTCGCGTGGCGGCGTTTCAACCCCTCGATATGGCGCAGACGCGGGAGCAGGCCGTAGCCGTTGGTGAGCTGGATCGCAAGGCCGGGGCGCGCATTGAGTTCGAGCAGGAGAGGATTGTTGGCGCCATCCAGCACGATATCGGCACCAATATAGCCCAGGCCAGTCATGTCATAACAGCGTGCCGCCAGCAGGAGAATCTCGGGCCAGTGGGGGATGCTGATATGTTCCAGGGCGCTGCCCGTATCTGGATGGATGGTTGTCGGCACCGAGAACTGCACCGCTTTTAGCGACATCCCGCTACATATATCCAGTCCGACCCCGATAGCCCCTTGGTGCAGATTCGCTTTTCCATTGGAGGTACGGGTGGCAAGGCGCAGCATCGCCATCACCGGATAGCCCTGAAATACCACTATCCGGATGTCGGGCACCCCTTGATATGAATAAGCGCGGAACAGGTCAGAAAACTCGATCAGTTCTTCAATAATAGCCACATCTGGAGTCCCCGCGAGGGAGTACAGCCCGGCCAAAATATTGGAGATGTGACGTTTGATGTGGTCAATCCCGAGGGAGGTGCCGGCGGTGGTGATAAACTTGCCATCTTTGCGCGCACTAATGACCAGAATCCCTTTGCCGCCGGAGCCTTTTGCGGGTTTGATGGCAAACCCGCTCAAATTGTGCAGGCGCTGTTCAATGGTGCGCAGACGGTGCTGTTCCCTGATCACAAAGTGCAGCTTCGGCGCCGGGATGCCGTAGCGTTGCGCCAGCTTTTTGGTCTTGAGTTTATCATCAACCAGCGGGTAGAGCTTCCGCTGATTATAGCGCCCTATATAGTTGATATTGCGCGCATTCATCCCCAGAATGCCCAGGTCGCGCAACCCGCGTATGCCGATCCCCCACATCAGAGCCCCAGCTTCAGTCGCAGCGCCCGAAAGCGGCGCAGCTCTGTGAGTTTATAGCCGGTGTAACTCCCCATCCCCATGATCAGCGCGAGAATGATGAGGTTGATTTCAGGAAAATTAAAGCTTAAGTGGGCGGCCAGCGGCCAGCTCATCAGCATGAAGGCGCAGATAGCGACAAAGAGGCTGCCGCCACCCTGAATCAACACCTCTCGCGGGCCCTCGTCTTCCCACAGAATCGACATCCGCTCAATGGTCCAGGCGATAATAATGACCGGGAAGAAGGTCACACTCATGCGGGTGTTGACCCCGATTTGGTAGCCGAACAGACTGGAAATTACGACAATCACAAGCACCAGAACCACGATGGTGGAGATGCGCGCCACCAGAAGAAGATTGAAATGGGACAGGTAGCTGCGCAACAGGAGCCCAAACGCCACAATGGCAACAAAACTGAGGAGTCCTGGCAGTAACGAGGTCTGCAGGAACGAAAGGGCAATCAGGATCGGCATGAAGGTGCCCGAGGTGCGGATCCCAATAATGATGCTCATAAATACGACAGCCAAAGCCCCCAGCGGCAGCAACAGCATAACTTTGAGCATATTCTGCTCTTCCACCGGCAGTTTGTGCATATCAAAAAAGGTGAAGTGTCCCGGCGGAGCAGTGGTCAGCGCCAGCTGTTTGGCGGAGATGGTCTGGGCGCTGATACCGAAGCTGACCCTGGAATTGCGCCCGCCGCTCACATCGAGGATCGACGTGCCCCCCTGGTCCCACAAAAAGAAATTATCCGGGCGCCCATGCTGCCCCGTGGTTGGGTCAAGCATGAGCCAGCGCTGTGCCGTATATATTTCGAGCATGGGTTCGAGCTCAAGGTTATGCCGGTTCTCTTCCAGATACAGACCGTTGACGATCCGGGTCGGGATGTTGGCGTAGTTGAGGAGCTTTTCCAGCAGCAATACCGGCGGGGTGTGCGACAGCAGCAGGGCAATGTTCTGCGACTTCTCGGTGGCGTTGACCTGCTTGATCAGTTCGCGGCACATGCTCAGGCGTGAGTCAGATTGGGCATGGGCCTGAGCCAGCACCTGGCGTGCGGCGATCCCCTGTGATTCTTCCCAGAATATTTCCACCACCGGGTGGGGTGGGGTCAGGTTTTCGCTGCCGGCGTCCTGATCTGCCCTGGCCATCAGCTTGTAGTACAGGGTCTGTGGCCCGCTGGCGCTGCGTATCGACCATACGGCGCGCCGGTCGCCGTTCATATCCAGCACCGAAAAGCCATACCCCGGCGAGGCGGTCTGCTCGTTGAATGTTCTGTACCCCGGGACGGTGTCGGGGATATCCAGACTGACCTCAACTGGGTTGCCGCTGGCGTTGAAGGCTACCCGGGCCTCGACCAGCCACACTGTCACCTGCTTGCCGGGCAGCAGGGGGATTTCAGTCTGGATATGGCGCAGCCACGTGAGGCCAATGCCGGTGACGAACAGGACAAATATCAGCGTATAGAACAGGGCACGGGGCATCTTGGGGGCCTGGACAGAGGTGAATGGTTCAGGGAGTCGGCGGAATTGGTGTCGAGATATATTTTTTACTTATATCCACCGTCATGGAGTCCATGAGGATGTTGCGCCCGATAAGAACAGGGAATTCCATGTGGGATCGATCTGCCAGGGTGAATTCGGCGGTAAGCACCGTGTTGCCCAAGGTTACCAGCAGTTCCACCACCTGGCGGCGTTCTTTTTCATCCTTTATCGCCTGCACAATGCGCACCTTGCGTACCACCTTGCATTCGAGTTCAATTTCCTCCCCGTTTTCCGGGTTAAGGATGGAAAAGCGTACCCAGGGTTCGCCGTTACGCTCGAACGTTTCGATGTTACGCGCGTCGATGGAGGAGGTGGCAGCACCGGTATCGATTCGCGCTGGCAGGATAAGCCCCGGTGGAGAGATGAACACCTTCTCCATCGCGCCAACCACCTGTTTGCCCGGCTGTCTGGTTGTTGTAGTGCTGGCGTCGGCGGCACTCGGTTCCGAGACCACCGCGCGACTGCGCGCATCATTGAACTGCACCAGGGCGGACTCTCTGCTCTGGCGCAGATCTTCAAGAGCGCGCTGCAGCGTGCGCAGCTCCTTTTCCTGGGTTTCCACCCGTTGCTCCAGGTGCAGCACTTTAGCACTCTGCCCTTCGAGCAGGACGTTGTGCATAGCCTGAACCTGACTGGTGAGTTGTTGCAACTGGTTTATCTGCTGTTCTTCACGCTCCATCAGGGTGTCGAAGCGTTCGCGGTCAGCCTGTGTGGCTACCACAAAGTGGGATCTGCATCCGGAACTGAGCAATAGCAGAACTATGCCCGCCGTGACAATCAGAATCTGCAACACGCGTTTCATTCTATTCGACTCCCTGCCAGCCACCACCGATGGCCTTGTAAACTCTGGTCAGATTCATCCCTACTTCCCCTTTGCTCTGGTTCAGTTCATCTTCAATCTGGAACAGGGCGCGCTGGGCATCCAGGACATTGTAAAAGTCCACCAGGCCGGCGTTGTAACGGTCGCGGGCAAGCCATTCGGTGCGCTGCGCCGCAGCAACCGCTTTCACCAGATATTTATGGCGAATCAGTTCCTTGGCATAGTCAGTGAGGGCATTTTCAATCTCCTGGTAAGCTTTTAACACACTCAGAGTGTACTGCGCCAGCGTCTCGGTATATCTCTCTTCCTGCATTTCGATGTTCAAGCGCAGTGCCCTGCCCTGGAAGAGGTTCCAAGTTATGCCGGGCCCAATTTCAAAGAATCGACTGGAGGGGTCAAAAAAGTCGCTGCCGGAGTTAACTGTTTCGAGGCCAATGGTGCCGAGCAACCGCAATTTGGGATAGAGGTCGGCGGTGGCGACACCGATGCGTGCACTCTGTGCCGCGAGGGCACGTTCTGCCCCCCGGATGTCAGGGCGACGGCGGATCGCTTCGGCGGGGATGCCAATAGCGATCCGAGGAGGCGCTGCGGGGATATCTCCAATGGAGGCAAATTCTTCCCGGAGTGTTCCCGGCGTCAGCCCCAGCAGGACGGTCAGATTGTTTTCTGCCGTGCGGGTAGCTGCTTCCAGCCGCGCCACCTGTGCCTTGCTCTGTTCCAGATTGCGCAGGGACTGTTGCAGCGCCAGCTCATCAATCAATCCGGCTTTAAAACGTGACTGGTTGAGAGCGTAGGTTTTATCCTGGGTTGCTATATTCTTCTGTGCTACCAGTACGCGCTGCTGGTAGGTGCGCAGTTCGATGTAGTTCAGTGCGACCTCTGCGGTGAGGCTGGTGAGCACTGCATGCATATCCGCCGTGCTTGCCTCAAGCTCAGCCTGCGCCGCTTCGACCGAGCGCCGGATGCCGCCAAACAGATCAAGCTCCCAGGAGGCATCCAGCCCGCCCAGATACCAGTCAAACTCTTCACCGCCGCCGTAACCGAGATTCTCACTCTCGCGTTGGCGCTGTATATAGCCTTTGGCGCTCAACTCGGGGAAGTAATCCGCCCGGCTCAATCCACGGCTGATGCGCGCCTGCTGCAGGCGCGAGAACGCCGCTTTCAGGTCGAGATTCTCAC
>Ga0265295_1005723_pt1 | contig 15594 bp, 12 predicted proteins | sample Munlansysbiofilm_FD_192503 | JGI IMG/M metagenome (GOLD analysis project Ga0265295, IMG submission 192503) | Leachate microbial communities from a municipal landfill in Southern Ontario, Canada - Methane capture system biofilm | ecosystem: Engineered > Solid waste > Landfill > Unclassified ... | reverse complement strand
AAAAAGTTTTCTCTTTCTCTCCCAGGGTATGGGATAGAGACCAGGAGGCAGCCATGAAGAATAAATCAGATCCTGGATATAAAAAAATGTTTGTAATTTATGATGGTGTTACTTTTGAAAGAAAAATAATATTTTTTATGGAGCATCCTTTTCTAATCTAAAGGAAGTTCAGGCTGTCGCTTCAAAGATGCTATGGTTATCCTCAGCGTAAGAATCGTAAATATGCTGGAATACTAAATTACATTTTTCGTTATATATTTCAGGAATGTATGAATCAGGCAACTCCTGATCCAGTTTGTCTTCAATTTCTTTTTTAACTGCGGCAACTGCCTGCTGCTTTTTTCTCCAGTCAAGAACAAGTTTTTCAGTCTTTAATGTGCTAAGTAGCTCTTTAGCGACTTTCTTTACCTGCCTTCTTTCTTTTTCGTTCAGGTCAGGTTTTCTAAGCTTATCAAAGAGGGAGAGTTCTTCTTCAGTTAAGTTTTCCATTATTGCTCTCTCATCTTCTTTTTTCAGCTCTTTCGCAAAGTCGATCAATTCTTTATAAGAATGATCTACATTAGCAGAACCTGAATTATACATTTCAATCAGGGTTTCGAATTTCTTCTGGTAGTCAAGGCGGCTGGGGTTTAATTTAATCATTTCTTTTAGCTTGTAAGAAACAAGATTTTTTAACCATTCAAACTCTGTGTTCTTATGCTGTTTATCAAATCTGTCTGCCAGAGCATTGAAGTCAATCTCTTTAAGAGAAATCATTCTGCCTTTCTTTGACTCTTCAATAATGTATTCTCTGGACTTGATCGATTTATCCAGAATTCCCTGTATGCTGTCCATTACTCTCGAAATGTCAATTTCTGGGTCTAAAGAGTGAATTTCGTTTATCAGCTCCTCGTAAAGAGTTATCTGTGAGAGAAACTCTGAAGCCCGCCTGTGGGGGAGTATGGACTTATAGATTTTGAGAGCGGTTCCGGCTTCGGTTAAAAACTTCTTTTTTGTTGATTCGTTTTTGAGAATGGCGTCAGTGGCATTTTTTAAGAGCCTTATTTTCTCAAAACCCGACTTTGTCTTAATGATCTTTTGGGAATCTACACGAAGGCTGGACAGGAATTTATTTATCTCTTTGATTTTCTGTTCGAGGGCATCAAGAAGTTTTTCTTTCGGCTTAATTGGGACTTCAACTCCACCAGATTTGGGAGTGGCATAAATCTTAAGGGCCTGTTCAAGATTTCTGAAAATGCCGGCATAGTCAACAATGAAGCCCCCATCTTTATTTTCAAAGACTCTGTTTGCCCTGGCAATAGTTTGCATGAGACTGTGATCTTTCATGGGCCTGTCAAGGTAAATAGTGGTAAGCGAGGGAACGTCGAATCCTTCTCTCCATTTACTGCATACGAAAACAATTTTGAGCCTGCTCTTTGAGTCTTTGAAAATCTCTTCTAAATTTTCCTCATTCACTCTTTTTCTGTGAGGCTTTATATCCAGCCTATTTTTCTCAAATTTCCTTACTTCATCCTGTCCTTCACTTATGACAACAGCCATGTCCACGTTTTCAAATTCCGAGATCAATTTTTCAAGATCTTTTGCTTCTTCGCTTTCTGTTATAGCTTTTCTTTGCTCTTTTAGCTCTTCGATATACTGGTTCCAGTATTTCTGCACTTTATCGTGCATTTTTACCGTTGTGAGCTTATCTATTGATACAACAAGGGCTTTTCCTGAATAACCTCTTGTGACATAGTGTTCTACAATGTCTTTTGCAATTGTTTCCAGGCGTTTTTCTCTTACAATGATATGATATTCCTTAGAAAACTCCGTGGCAAGCCTTGTTTCTTCTTCATCGTTCAGGCCTGCTTTTTCGATTTCTCTATAAATATCATCGTTAAGGCTCTCGTTGTGTAACTGGACTTCAGGCACACGATTTTCATAATAGAGAGGAACGGTTGCCCCGTCTTCGATTGATTGTATAAAATTATATATGCTTACGTAATCCCCGAATGTGTCTCTGGTTTTTTCTTCACCTTCCATTAACGGTGTACCTGTAAAACCTATAAAGCTTGCATTTGGTAGGGCATCTCTCATGTTTTGTGCCAGGGTGTCATACTGCGTCCTGTGAGCTTCGTCCGCAATTACTATGATATCGTCTCGATCCGAAAGCAGAGGATGTTTTACTCCTTTGTTGGTCCCGAATTTATGGATCAGAGTAAAAACCAGCCTGTGGTCTTCTGTAAGCAGTTGTTTGAGATGCCTGCCACTTCTGGCTCGCACACCTATTTCTGTTACCACACCTGCGTTCTGGAAGTTTTTATGGATCTGCTCATCCAGCTCATCCCTGTCGGTTACGATCACAAAGGTATAATTGCCCGAAAATTTCCGCAGGATCTTTTGTGCAAAAAAGATCATCGAATAGCTTTTCCCAGAGCCCGGAGTGTGCCAGAAGACTCCGATCTTTCCATCATTTTCTTTGCGATTCTTGAAGGATTCTATTGAATTGTTGACTCCGAGGTACTGGTGGTTTCTAGCAATAATCTTTACAGGGTGACCTTCCGTGCTTGAGAAAAGAGTGAAATTTTCCAGAATATCGAGAAGGCGGCTTTTTTCGCAGGCCCCTTTTATCATCGTATCCAGAATGGTGTCCCCGGTTTCATCCTCATCTTCAATCCTTTTCCATTCTCCAAAGTGTTCAAACCCGCTCGTAACAGTCCCTATTTTTGATTCCCTGCCATTGGAGAGTATTATGAAGGCATTATACCAGAAAAGCTGGGTAGCCGCTTTTCGATAATCTGTTATGTTCTTATCAAAAGCCTCTTTCACCCTTTTTCCAGGAGCTTTTAATTCAATGAGGACCAGGGGAATTCCATTTACAAATCCTAATAAATCGGTTCGTATAGGATGTATCTCTCCGGTTATCCAGAACTGCGAAGCCAGAAAGAAGTCGTTATTTTTTGGATTCTCAAAATCGATGATTTTTATAGTCTGGTCTTCAATTTCCCCTTTTTCATTCCTGACTTTGACCTTGACTCCGTTTTTGATTAGCGAATAAACTTCCTGATTTGCTTTTACAGAGCTCAGCCTGCTCCTGTCCTTTGCCAGTTCTTGGATTGCCTGCTCTTCAGCCTCGTCGCAAATGTCAGGGTTGAGCTTTTTGATTGCTTCTCTCAGTTTTTGGAAAAGCAGCACTTCTGATTTCGTTTTTCTCCCGAGAGTCCCTTTACCGTCAAGCTCTACTTTTTCATTGAAACAGTTCAGGTGAATGTAACCCAGCTTTTTGAATTCAAGAATTGCAGACTTTTCTACAAGAGAGTCTTCGCTGTAATCGGAATATATTTCAAAACTTTCTTCCTGAGTTGTTATCCGGTCTGCTAGAGTTACTTTTTGCATCTTATCATCTTTTTTTCCAGCCAGGGTCCAAACAGGTTTTACGCTGGAGAGTATAAATATCGAAAAATATGTTCAGGTCTGTTAACACTTTTTAGATTACTCTATTATTTAAATGAGATTGATTTGAAGCTTCAAATCTGAAAAAAAGGAAAAAATATGAAATCTGAGTATGAAACATGAAGAATGAAGCTTAAACAAGTATCAAAAAAAGGTAAGAGCTGACGATCAATTGTCCTGCAGGTCTTCTTCGAAAAAGTTGTCATCAGGATTAGAGATATCGTCAACCAGATTGGAGATATAATATCGTAAATTGTCTCCAATCCCGTAAGGGCTATCTTCCGAATCACGGTATAGTTTATGAAGCCTCTCCCTGAAGTATGGGTAAAATTTTTGGCCTTCTTCAGTCCTGCCCAGTTCACAAAACTTTTCCATCATGTCAGATCCACCAACGCGAGACGCTTCGTCAATGCCTGAGAACTTGCGGATATACTTCATCACGTTTTCTACAAGGGTAAGTGCCAGGTCCATTGTCCCCTTAATATCTCCGGAAGCCGCAGAATAGTCGTTGATAGTTTTTTTGCTACTGAATAACGAGGCATGCTAGCCGCTCCCCGCGGGTGATAGTAAACATTTATGACTTTTTTCCGGTAGGCCTCAAGGATTTTGTTCTCGTCTCCTGCCTTTACGTATCTGGCAGTAATGAACCTGCGGTTTTCAACGGAATTTTTATACAGATCGTGGAGCAGGTTGATAAGTTCTTTCTGATCTGTTTCTTGAAACAATTTCTTCAATTCAGACCATTTTTAAGTTGCTTCTTCTGCCATGCTTTTACCACAATTCGTTCTCATTACTTCTGTTCTTCAAAAAAAATCTTCAACATCTTCCACAAAAATAGCGATATCGTCCCCAAACCCATAACCGAAATCGTCCGATTCACTGCGGAGTTTGAGCAGCCGTGTTTTAAAATGGGGGTAGAAGCTTTGTCCGTCCGGGGTTTTGATAAGTTCACAGAACTTCCTAAGCATTTCATACGCTACATCATAGAATTCCTCGTCAATATCCCCGTATTCATTGATGAACTCAACGACGTTTTCTACAAAAAAAAGCATCAGTTCCATTGTCCCTGCGAGATCTCCCGAGCCTTCTGAATAATCCAGGACCGCTTTCCTCACCACGTCCGACTGAAGCCCTCCATATCCTTTGTCAGAGAAAAACTCATTCCTGATTACCCGCTGGAAACTCTCCAGGACCCAGTCGCTCTTTTTCCCCTTAGCGTGCCTGGAAATGATTATCTGGCGGTTCTCAGCCGAGTGCCTGTAAAGTTCCCGGATGAGGACGATGAGATCTTTTTTGTCAGTATCCTGAAGGGTTTTCTCCACTTCTGCCCATTTTACGGAATCTTCTTTTGCCATATCTATTCCCTCATTCTTCAAGGTGCCTGCTAAGCTCATAAGAATATCTCAAAACTTTACCCCGAATTTCTTTTCAAATTCGCTTCCCGAAATAGTCCCCTCTTTTTTGATCTCATCCAGTCTCTCAAGGTATTCTTTTCTTACAGGATGCAGTTCGCTGTCAATTAGCTCAAGTCTTTCCTCTATTTCGAGATTTTTGGTGTTATGTGTCATTCTTATCTTCTTCAAAACGCTCTTCAAAAAACTCTTCAATATCTGCTACGAGGATGCAAATTGCATCTTCGAAACCCCATCCGATGTTTTCCAAGCCCGTGCCGGCCTTAAGCAGCCGTTCCCTGAAAAGAGGATAATATTTCTGTCCTTCCTTAGTTTTTAATTGTTCACAGAGCCTATCTAGCATCCCTTCAATGCTGTCATAGAACTCATCGCCTATGACTCCAAAAATCCTGGCAAATTGGACCCCTTCTTCAACATATGTGAGCATCAGGTCAAGCGTCCCCACAAAGTCTCCTGAAGCATTAGAATAGTCACTGATAGCCCTTTCCGCTACGGAGTAATGGATTTTTGCTAACTTCTTTTCCGTCAGGAACTCTTCCTTAATGATTTTCCGGTACTTCTCCAGCATCGTATTCATTTCCTGCTTTGCTCCCTCTCCAAGGTATCTGGAATTTATGAGCATACGGTCTCCAACCGAGTGTTTGTACAGTTCCTGAATAAGACCAATGAGTTCCTTTTTCTCGGCCTTCTGCAGGATTTCCTCCACTTTTGTCCACTTTGCGGATTCTTCTTTTTCCATGAAAAATCACCTGAACTTTGTTATGAATCCTTCTGCTCTTCCTCAAAAAACTCCTCAATTTCTTTCACACGCAGCTTTATCCCGTCTCCAAACCCCCATCCCATTCCTCTTGTTTTCCTGCGGATCTCAAAAAGCCTTTCCCTGAAATGGGCATAAAGTGTTTGCCTTCAGGTGTTTTTAACTGGGTGCAGAACTTTTCTAACATACCATAAATTTTGAGATAGAACTCCTCATCTATGTCCCCGTATTTACTGGTAAATTCCACCCCATTTTCCACATAAAAAAACATCAATTCCATCGTCCCTGCAAAATCCCCTGAAGCTTCCGAATAGTCGTTAATAGCCTTTTCCGCTACAGAATATCGAAGTTCTCCATAACCCCTTTTCGGGAAAAACTCATTTTTAATTATATCCCGGTACTCTTCCATAACTCCGGCAGCCTCTTCCCTATCAATGCACCTGGCAAGCAGATACCTGCGGTTGTCCTCAGAATACCTGTAGAGTTTCTGGATGATGTTGATAAGCCCCTCCGTGTCTGATTTCTGAAGTGATTTTTTCAGGTCGGACCACTTTAAATCTGAATCCTTTTTCATCTTATGGCTCCCGAAGGTTGAATTACGATTCCTGAACCCCGTTTCTTATGTGAATATCCAGATCAGAAACATCTATTTCCCCTGAGATAAGTTTTGGAAGAAGGAGGTCGCGGGTCTTGCGGAGATTTTGATTTTTGTGTTCAAGTAAAGTTATTTGTTTAAACAAAGGGTTTACTACATTTACAAAGTCCATTGCTAGGGGAACATCAGGCAAAACAACTCTTTTAGCTTGTAACTCATTCCAATGCCTTTTGTATTCTTTCGTCTGAACCAAGTTTTTAATCAGGAAAAATACAAATATCTCAGGGTAATCTTCAGATCTAAAAGGTATAACGTTCGGTCCTACTGAAAAAGGTTCAATAAGTATTTTTATCTTACAGGTGTGATCTCCGAATATCATTATTGGATTTTTTAAACTGGCACTATGATCCGCAATATCATTATGAAATCCTAATATTTCTTTTTCAGACTGGTCAATTACCGGAATCAAACCTTCTTCTAAAACATTATCTTGTGTGTACTTTTTACCAGCTTTAAATCTTTTCAGAATTTCGGAGACTTCTCTAACCTTCCATCTCTTCGGAATCTCCCCCAAATCTGAAGGAACCATTTTTACATTTTCATGCCCCGGAAACCTGAACTTAACAAACCATTCCTCATAAACAAGCTTTGCCATCTGTTCAAGGATTTCTATTCGCCGGGTGTTGTTTTCGATTAGGTCGTCGTAGCTGGAGAGAATATAGGCTATTTTTTTTTGTGTAGTTAAAGAAGGATAAGTGATCGGGATACTACGGATTATGCTTGTATTCAAGTTTGGCATCGTCGCTCCGATTGCCTGATTGTATATCCATGATACAATCTCTGGTTGTCCTAAATAATAATATAGAAATGAAGGCTCAAGTATACTAGCGTTCTTCAGGCTGATTTTAATGCAACCTGTTCCACATAGCCATCCAGCCTGTTCTCCTTTTATAAGAGCTCGACGACCAATATCACCTCTACGCCCGTAAACAATATCTCCTTTTTGAAGTTTATGCTGAGAAAGACGTTCAACATCTTTTTTTCCAATTCGAGCAATTTCTTCAATTGAGATCTTATCTTCAATAATGTTCTTTGGCATCACAACTGGAATTCCTTCATCCTTGTAGTCGGACTTATGTAACTGTGAACCAAAGGGACCTGTTTGAACAATTCCTTTAACCTCATCACAAATATCGCCAAGAGTACGCTTTGTGAATTCCATTAAATCGATCCCCTTAAAAGTCTAGTCACATTTTCAGAAATCTGTTCTTCTAGTTCCTTTGCCTCAACATTTAGCCCTTCAAGCTCCTCATTCAACTCTTCCAGCCTCTCGATAAAATCAAAATCTTCTTGAACGGTTTCAGCAACCCCAACATATCTTCCCGGATTCAGAGAATATCCCTGCTCTCTGACCTCATCAAGAGTTGCAACCTTACACAAACCCTTGACATCCTCATAAGGTTCACTTCCTTCTTCTTCGCGGTAGCTCCTGACGATTCCAGCGATTTTTTCAATCTGCTCGGCTGTAAACTCTCTGTGCGCCCTGTCGACCTGCGTGAAAATTTCCCTGGCGTCAATGAAGAGAATCTTATCTTTTCTGTCGGTGCTGGCTTTGCTTTTGTCCAGGAACCAGAGAGCGCAGGGGAGGGTGACGGTGTAGAAAAAGTTTGAGCCGATAGAAACCATTATGTCAACTGCATTGCTTTCGATAAGCTGTTTTCTGATTTCGGCTTCTGTGCCTCTGGCATCCGAGGCTGAGTTTGCCATAACGAAGCCTGCTCTGCCTTTTTCGTTTAAGGCTGACCAGAAGTGCTGGATCCAGAGGTAGTTTGCGTTATCAGTCGAAGGGGTGCCAAGTGGAAGCCTTTTGTCTCCTTTGACCTTTTCAAAATCGACTTTTTTCACGTTGAAAGGGGGATTTGCCATTACGAAATCAAAAGCATCTACCGAATTGTGAATGTTTTCATAATAGGTGTTGCCTTCTTTAATGTCCCCTGAGAGGCCGTGGACTGCAAGGTTCATTTTGCAGAGCCGGACGGTATCGGCTACCTTTTCCTGGCCGTAGACTGAGATTTCGGAACTGGCTTTTCGGTGGTGATTTTCCACAAAATGGGCGCTCTGGACGAACATGCCGCCTGACCCGCAGGCAGGGTCAAGGATTTTTCCGTGGTAGGGCTCGATGATTTCAACTATCAGCTTGACAAGGGATATAGGGGTAAAGAATTCCCCGCCTTTCTGGCCTTCGGCCATCGCGAATTTGCCGAGGAAGTATTCGTAGATCTTGCCGAAAGCGTCTCCCTGAATGTCCGTGGGCAGTTTAAAGGCTTTTAAAAGGGCAATGAGCAGGTCATTTTCAAAAGATGTGTAGTTTTTTGGCAGGATGTCGGTCAGTTCCGGATTTTCGGCTTCAATTGCTTCCATTGCCTCATTGACGGCTTTTCCTGTGTTTTCACTTTCCGGCAGATCCAGTAAATAGGAGTATCTGGCTTTTTCAGGAAGGTAGAGGACTCCTTTTGCCTGATAATCCACTTTTGAGATTTCATTTTTTCTTCTCCGGCTGGATGAGTTATTTTCCAGTTCCAGCTTTAGTTCCTGTTCTGCCTGAGCGAATTTGAATTCAGCATACCTTAGAAAAATAAGTCCGAGCACGGGGACAGAATATTCCGAGGCTTTCAAGCCGGAATTTGCCCGGAGTTCATTAGCCACGTCCCATAACCTTTTTTCAGTTTCGTTATTGTTGCCTGCCATTTTTCATCATCTTTTGAACTTGTTTTTAGTTCTCATCACTGAATTAGAATATATAGGTTGCTAAAATTGGTGAAAGTTGAATAAGTAAATCTGCTGGTAAATGTTTAGAGGTTTGGACTACAGTTCTGAGTTATTTATATATTTTTTATCAGATTAGTAAATAAAATTAAAGAGCTTGGGGAATTAATATGAAAACTGATTTTATTCAAAAAGTAGTTGTCTACGAGGATAAATGTTGAAGAGGATCTTAAAGAGTGATTGAAAAAACCTATTAACTAACTGGCACGAAGGTCTGAAATTTTTATTTGATCATTCTTCAGATAATATAAAATAGTTCTAAAACTTTACTAATTTTTTGTGGTAAATTTGCTTGAGATCATTGATTCATTATTTCATTTATTTCCTTAATTAAAGTAATTATTGATGGCAGAGTAGTTATGATAAAGACGCTTATCGTTTTGGGATCAAATTCTTTGCTTAATATTTCCTTTATCCTTATTTCTTTTTTTTCAAAAAAGTTCATCTTTATATTTAAGTTTTCGAGTTCTCTTTTGTTCTCATCGTCATTTAAATTCGAATTAATTTCAAGTATTTTATCATAAATTTCTTTATAGTTCCTGTATATTTCATTTAACTCATAATTTACATTTTTATCAATCAAGTGGCTTATTAATTTTTGCTCCTTTAAGAAAATAATCAAACCTATCAGAATCATTAGGCTCAGTATGATGATCTCACATGGAATTATTGCTTTGTGACGTAACATAACGTTGGAAAACATGGACTCAATTAGTGATTCATACGAGATTATAACTAATGTTAAAGTTATGAAGTAACGGCTCACGATCGATAGGACAAAATTTCTCAGAGGCTTAAGTCCTCCTATCTCACGGCTGTCAAATACATTGATACATATTGAATATTTTTTATCCAGTTCATTTAAAATTGTAGCTAACTCTATCATTATCCAGATAATTACTGCCAAAAAGAGAAGCAACGAATATTGAATTATAGTATTAATTATATCAAGCGAAAAGGACCAAAATGTTTTTTCAAATAAATAAAAGTAAGGGGGTGTAGATCCATTAAAGAATTTATACTTCAATATATCGGTTAACTCCAATGCTAGAAATGGGAGCACGACAACAGTTATCGTCAAGTAAAACTGCCAGGATCTGTGTAGTTTTTTCTTCAGATCATGTGAAAATATCTGATATTGTTTTTCTGGAAATGAAGGCTCAAGTTCTCTAAATATCAGATATATGTTTGAAAAAAAATATTTTATTGTTGCATATTCATATCCTATCAAAATGCTCACTGCTGCTGTAATAAGTAAGGAAGTAAAATCATAATTATAAGATTCTATTTTAGATATCAAAAATGAAAATGTTAAAAAAATTACTCCAGATAATAAAAGAGAAGTAAGCCAATAGTTTGTTGTAAATTTATTGTATATTTCTCTGATCTCCAATTTCTCACAAACTCCAATTATGATCTTATTTTTTTCTCAAAATTAAGTATCCGCAAATTAAAGCCAACAAAGCTGGAATTGTCAGAAAGTTTGGGCCTTCCTCTTCTGTTAGAGTTGGTGTTATTTTTTCTTGTTTAGATGGAGTCAGAGATGTAGGAATAGGCTGTAATTCATATTTCATTTCTTTTTTGTTCTCTCCTGAAAGAAAAAAGTCGTCTTTATAATCATTGTATCCTTCTTTTTTTAGGCAGAGTGAATGTTCATTTATATTTTCGATTGGAATTTGTGCCGGGGTTCTTCCAATGTATCTTCCATCAATCAATATCTCTGCCCCTTCTGGAATTGAAGAGATATTGATGTAACGAGATTCGGAGGCAGGAGAAGTAATTGTTGTGGGTATAGGCTGTTTTTCAGTCAAGAGAGCTTCTACTTGCACTTCGGATTTATTGGATGCCTGAACTTCACTTTTTTGTTCCCATCTCTCATATCCTTCCAGTTCTAAACAGATTAAATATGTTCTCAAATCGGTTATTTTAGTTTCCTTTGGAGTTTTACCTATGTATTCTCCATCAAGTAATATATTCGCTCCTTCGGGAATAGAAGTAATTCTTAGTTTTTTAAATGGATTTGGTCCTCCTATTGCAAATTTTAAATGTGGAGGTGTAATACAAATATTTATGTAGTTGCCATCAGAATCCTGGGATATATCTTCGATAATTATATCAAGCCAACTAGGTTTGCCACTCTCATTTACTGAATAGCTTATTTTATAAAACATAACTATATCGTGTTTTTTCACTCTCATTTCATTAACTGTACGTTCGTCTAACTTTATTTCCATCAAAGTTTCGTTGTTTGCGGGATCTATTTGCTTTATTAATAGTATATATCCATCTCCAAAATCAATACTATCTGCAGATCTCTTTTTTAGTGAATAATTCCCAGAGAAAGTGATTTTATTTCCTGCGGTCAGATTTTTAGTTTCAAAAACAGGTGTTTCATATCCATTTACTGGCTCATAATTTATCATATATGTGCCTGCAGATGCATTAAATTTAGTCCAGTCTGACCCATTTCCTATATACGTCTCATCTGGCCCTGATATGGCAAAAGTCGCATTATCTAAAGGAACTGCTGAGTCAGGATTCCAGGACATACTTATATCTACATTTATTTCACTAATCTGAGATGATTGATTGGTAGTGATCGGGATTTCTTTGGAATTTGTGATATTGTACATGTAGATGTCAGATAAATTTCGAGAATCCATCCATACTATTCTATCCGAGTAGAGAAAAGGAAAATCCTGATCTAATTCATTAGTGGTTATCTGGATTTCTGTGGAAGTGGAAAGATCGTACATGTAGATGTCGGAGTTACTATTCATGTAGAATTCGCCACTTTTATCACTATTGCGCTCATCCACCCATACTATCCTATCACCGTAAATTTCAGGTCTAAACTGATTAGATTTGTTGCTGGTAATTTGAGTTTCTGTAGAAGTTGACAGATCATACATGTAGATATCGGAGTTACTATTCATGTAGAAGGTGCTACTTTCTTTACTATTGCGATAATCTGTCCATACTATTCTGTTGCCGTAGATAGCCGGGTCCTCTTGACTTGATTCATTGATTGTAATCCGCGTTTCTTTTTCAGTAGAGAGGTTGTACATGTAGATATCAGAATTTCCATCCCTCTCGTCCTGCCACACTATCCTATCACCATAAATTGCAGGAGAACCATACTCGCTTGCGGATCCATTGGTAGTAATCTGAGTTTCCTTGGTAGTGGAGATATTATACACGTAAATATCCTGTTTTCCGTTGCGATCATCAATCCATATTATCCTATCACCATAGATTTCAGGACCCGACTTGATTGATTCGTTGGTTGTAATCTGAGTCTCTCTTTCAGCAGAGAGATTATACATGTATATATGGTTGTTTTCATTACGATAATCAGTCCAGACTACTTTATCCTCGTAAATAGCAGGATAATTAGCTTTTCCACTTGTGGTGATCTGAGTTTCCTTAGAAGTAGAGACATTGTACATGTAGATATCGTTATTAGACCCCTCATTGCGAATAATTTCCCACACTACTCTATCACCGTAGATTGCAGGAGAGCATCGACTCGCAATCTGACTTGAGTTATTATTGATGCTCAGGATTTCAGCAATCGGAGATTGACTATCTTTGGGTTGAGTTTGCTGAAAATCAACATTCGAATTATTTTCTGTAGTAGTCCCCCCTGCAGATGCAAGATCGTAAACATCAAAAATGAGAAAGATTGCAGCCGCTAAAAGAATGATTGTTCTGTTTATCAGCATTTGCTACTTCTCCCCTCTTACTCAGAAAAAATTAATAGGATCCTATGCAAGACCATATATAAGGATTAATAGATTTTATTTATGGGATTATATATAATTTTATTGCTTATTTAATAAAAATAGAATTAGTTAGTAATTATTAATTAATTTAAAAGATTAAAAATTTCTAATTTTAATTTTCAAGACTTTTTATTTCTTAGTTTAACTTAGTTTCTATTTCAGATATTTCTGACTCTTCATTTTTTTGGAAGTTGAGAGTAGTGTTCTCATTTAGAAGAATATATTACAAAAAGCATCGACTTGTGGATCAAGAGAGTTGCATATAAAGCTGGAATTTTAAATGATGAAATGAAAAAAATGAAGAATTGATAAGAAATAATATTGTTGAAGCCTGTTTGGGGTCAGGAGTTTCAGCAATAAAATTCAATCAGGGAGCCTGGCACTTATGGTATAATTCGTTCAATATTCTCATGGAAAAATTAAAAGAAAAATAAAAAATTTCATTAGTCGTGAACAAAGAAAGTAGTCAGCCGGATTGTGGAAGTTTTAAGTAATTCAGGAAACAAACTCCTGTTAACAATAGAAACCTGTAGTAAACACAACCTTTTCAAGGGGGTAAAAATATTCCAAGCGCATACGACAACCGCAGAGGCTCGGTAATTGTTGAAACCGAAGAAGGAGTCCTGCTCGTGAGCAGTTCGGGGTCTTATTATCGGCTTCCCGGAGGAAAACCGGAAAAAGGGGAAGCGAGCATCGAAGCTGCAATTCGGGAGCTCAGGGAAGAGACCGGGCTTCGGGCTTACGACGTCAGGTACCTTTTCAAGTTTCATGCGTCCAAGATCTTCAGGATTAAGGCGAAGGGCGAACCAGAGCCGGGAAGCGAGATTCACCATTTTGCGTATTTCAGGCCAGGCAAGGATATGGAAGTACAGGTTTCTGAGAATACGCTCAAAATACTGGATAAGTATTATGAGCTGAAGGAGAAGGAGAGTAAGTAAAAAGTTATGTTTTAGTTCGTGAGCAGCCTTTTCTGTATCTTTATGATTTTTACTTATCTGAAAAAGGGCTGAATTTCTTTCTTAACGGCTTCAATTTTTCTGTCCTGCTTTTTCAAAAATCACTTTTTATTATTGTAACTCCAGATATGCGTGCGCCTGTACCTGTCATAAAGGGTGACGTTAAGGGTAAGGAGGAGGACAAAAAATAGGGTGTCTAACAGGTCGATCGAACCATTGAGTGAGGGTAGCAGGAAATCGAAGAGCAGGATCAGGCCGAAATTTACAACTGACATTACGACAAATTCCTGAATAATAGACCTCCACTGCCTCCCGCGCCTGACAAGCCACTGGCTCAATGCTGTATTAATCACTATGAGGATGGATAAGCCGGCTGCCACCTGGAGACTGCCTGCCCTAACACCTGGGAGCACTTCGGCAAAGATTATGCTCAGAAGGGAGATAAGCACAATCTTTTCGGCCAGTTCGCGGGTTACAAGCTTTTCGGATAACAACTTATGGACCATTTTCATCCGCTTACGCTCCTCGCGAGTTCTGGCACCCTCTGCACCGTCAGACAGAAAAGACGGGATAGGATCTGCAGCAAATGAAAAACCCGGCCGGGCAGGGGGGAGGTCCTTCAAGAGCCACCAGGTCATAAAAAGCAGGACCGAAGCCCAGGCAATCAAAAAGAGTGTGTTTGCGGGATTTTCCATGATCCAATCGGTTGTGCTCATTTCAGCGATATGTATCCAGTATTCCTGCGGTACTTTGACGAAAATCCATATCAGGGCTGCAGTGATAATCAACTTGTTTTTTGTAAGCACCTGAGGGTCCCATTTCAGGCGGACTGCCTCATAAAAAATGAAGAAATATTCAAAGACATTGGGAAAGATAAACAGCAGTGCTCGCAGATGTGTTATCCCGAAAAGGGCTGCGCCTACCAGCCTGTAGTAGAAGAGGAAACGGCTCAGCCTGAAGGCAAAAAGGTTCGACCAGTCTCTAAGGGTTGAAAGATATGTGATTGTCAGGTAATAAATGTCAAGAGCTTTGTCATAGCCCTGGTAGTCATCCAGAGGCAGGTCCGTAAACAGCTGGAAAATTGTCTTGTCAATAGCATCAAGGACCAGAGAAGCTATTATCCCTGGCAGGGGGTATTTTGGAATAGAGAGCGGTATAAGGAAACGGGCCATAACTAAAGCCCAGAAGATCAACAGATCTGATGTATCCGGCGCTATGAAATTTGCCCCCTTCTTAACAACTAAATCCCCAATTTTGCTTCATGGTCCAGATCAAAATTTATGGATAGATCTACTAGAAGACTTAAAAAGTGATCGGCCTCCATTTCTCATAAAACTTTACTGTCTTACCTTTTTTTTGCATTTGATTTTTCAATTTTTTCACTCTCAGTTTTACTCTCATTTTTTACTCTCAATCTTTTCACTCTCAGTTTTTTCGTTTTGGCCACGCAAGATTAGTTATTGCGATATGACTCCAGATATGCACCCGCCGGTATCTGTCATAGAGAGTTACATTCAGGGTAAGGAGAAGAATGAAGAATAGAGTGTTAAGAAGGTCGATCGAACCTTCGTATCTTGCCAGAAAGAAATCAAAGAGCAGGACAAGGATGAGGTTTACAATAGACATTACGATGAACTCCCTCACAATTGACCTCCACTGTGTCCCGCGTCTGGCAAGCCACTGGCTCAGTTCCGTATTTATTATGTTAAGAATAGATACACCTATTGCAAGCTGGAAGTCATTTGCCCGGACATCAGGAAGAATCTGCGCGAAAATTATGCTCAGAAGAGAGACCAGCACAATCTTCTCGATCAATTCGTGGTGTATGAAG